>Ga0316215_1000001_pt1 | contig 69773 bp, 39 predicted proteins | sample NRE5metagenome_FD_207796 | JGI IMG/M metagenome (GOLD analysis project Ga0316215, IMG submission 207796) | Spruce roots microbial communities from Maridalen valley, Oslo, Norway - NRE5 | ecosystem: Host-associated > Plants > Roots > Unclassified | place: Norway: Oslo | collected 2017-09-15
GATAAATGTCACTTGTCATGCCCGAAAGAGGCATTTGGAGATACCGAGAAAAGAAAGATGGAAAGATTGGAATGAACCCTTAATAATGGCCCAGGGAAGTCTTTTAATGGCCCATATTTTACGATATAGATCCCGCATCTTTCAGTTCTATATAAGAACCCGCATCTGTCAGTTTCAGAACCCGCATCTGAAAGTATCCCCGCATCTGAAAGGCATTACTGGTCATACGCGTAGGGGGTTTCTGTCAGGCATTGAGTTAGCGAGGGAAAGCTTGCTTGCCGGCTTGCTTGCTGGAAGGGGAATGGGGATGCATGCAAGCAAAGGATCCTCTCTGGCTGGCCTATCCTACGGGACTGGCATGAAAGAAATGTCTCAAGCTGGGAATGGAAGTGGTTCTCACTATTATCTAGTTACCGAAATGATAATAGACGAGTGCGGCCAAGGAAGTAAGAAGAAAGTGCCTTAGTTAGCGTGTAAAAGCACAGGACAGATATCTTTTTGCTATTCCACCACTAGACTACTATACCCACTTAATGAAGTCGTTAGGTCAATAGTATAGTTCGGAATAGTTTGAAGGGAGTTATGTCTTCTCTTTATTATATCTCAGGTTACCGAAATGATACAAGTCAATATAGAAAAACAGACTTTGTCAATTGCTTTGGAATTCTGGCTTATTTCCTTTTCCTTACTGTTTCAGTGCAGTTTGCCATATCTCGGTACCTGCAATATCTATTAAGGTAGGGGTAGGCGAGGGATAGATAGCTTGTCGGGTGAGATTGCTTGGTTCGATGGCTCTGGCTTTTAGATTGGTTCGATGGCTTGGCAGGTTTGATTGCTTGTTTAGATTGCTTGGGGGTAGGGTTAATCAGTCTAGGTGGGCAGTGATATTGATTGCTTGGATGGTTCGTTAGCTTGCGAGAATAGCTATTGGTGGGTACCGTTTATTCGTTCCCAGAGCTAGGAAGGTTAGTTAGCAAGCGATAGTCTGTTTCGGGTAGCCCAGTTTCAAGAGCACAGGTATGTTTATTCCCGTGATTAGCTTTTGGTTAAGTGAAAATGTTTATTCCCGTAGCAATAGGTTCAGCTTTGAATGGTTCTGTTTCGCCACTTTGATGGGACAATTGGTAGACGAGGTTCAGCACAGGTTGTATGGCTTAGACCAGTTTGCTTGGACAACTTCTCTGGTTAGACCATTTGGAAGGTTCGTTAGCTAGCAATGGGTATGTTTCGGTAACAGCTTTAACCGGACCAATTGCTTGGGATGATTACCCAGCCTAACGGCTAGCGATAGATGCCCAGCCTAACAGCTAGCGATAGAAGCACGAGACGAGGTTCAGCTAGCTCATTCTCAGTTTCAATCAGTATCAATGACTAGCTCTAGCTTTACCCTTTCCTTTGGCTTGATAAGCTTCACTTTGCTATTATATTGATTGGTAACAGCATCAACCTGAACTATAGCTTGGGTTCGGTAACAGCTTCCCAGCCCACGAACTAGGACGAGTCCCGGTTGAAAGATTATGAGCCCAACCAAGCTCGGGAGGAAGGCTTCCCAGCCTATAGTTCAGAGGATGCCCACCTCTTCCTCAGAGGCGGTAGAATAAGTAAAGGTAGGTTTGCTTGCTTGTAGGTTTCGGTCACAGCCCAGACTATTGCATTACAGCTTTGACCGTACCAATTGCTTTAGGTACTTATTACCCGCCTACTACTATCTAGCGATAGAAGAAGCACGAGACCATGTTCAGCTAGCACAGTATCAGTCTAAGTATCAGTCTAAGTATCAATCACTAGCTCTAGCTGCCTGCACCTTTGGCTTGATATCACCTTGATCTTATTTCTCTTTCTCGGTAACAGCTTCAACCAGACCAGTTGCTTGTCGGTATGGATTATAAAACCCATCCCATGAGCAACACGAGGTCAGGATCCAGCCTAATAGCGGCACGAGAGGTACGATAACTATATCCTCTTCCAAGAACTCATTCTAAACCTTTTATTGGGTCGGCTTTATTTGCTCCAGAACTTCGTTCGGTCAAAGTAAATATATTCTTTCCCTTTGGGTGGATAACACCCAGTATGATCCCTCACTATCGTTTGGTCAAAGTTCTTCTTTTGGTCGGCATGAACCCGTATCCGTATCCCTTTCTTGGTTCGGTCAATCCTTTTATTTTAAGGAAGAATGCTTTAAATCGCCTACTTATAAATTAATAAATTAATAGGGTGCCAGAGAAATGGGCGGTTCGGAAAGGAAGGACATAACGGAAGTGCGTCTCTGCATGGCCGGATTCACCTACGCTGCCCGCATCCATCCATCTAACTAATTAGGTAAAGAGGTTGGGCTAATTTTTCCATCTATAGCGCATCGCTTCAGTCGGGACAAACAATAAGGGCAAGCAACTATTGGTTGGGATACGATGTATGATCCCTCCCCGGTAGAACGCCCTATCTCGGGGGCAGCCGTCTCCTATCTTCAACTCAGTCATTCTTACTTCCTCAGTCGGTCCGGTGGGCTAATTTATTTGATTGGATTGGTTTAGACTCGCATTTGATCGGAAACGGAATCGAAGCCATGGGATGACCGACCCAACCCGCTTGCTTTTATTTAGTTAAGAGCTGGCTTAACCTCCGTTAAAATTCCCCTAATCGTAAGTCTAACCTTTTGATTGGGAGCCAGCCCATATCCCTTCCTTTGTACTTAGTAAGTGAGTTCTTTAGGTAAAGTTGATTGGGCTTGATTGACTGGAGTGAAGCTAGACTCGGTTACCAATGCTATTATATATGTAATTATGCTTTTGGTTTTTTATTGACTTGTCTGTGTAGATTGTGTGTGGATGAGGGAACGTTAAGCTGGCTCATCTTACCTGCATTATTATATACGTAATTATGCCGATATCTGGCTTGTTATAAAAGGTGGGGCTTGAGGCACTTCGTTAGGTCCATCCTTTAGTTCCTCGCCTGACCTATCATATTATATATTCTATTATGCTTTAGATCTTTCTGAGTGACTCGACCGACCTCATTGATCCGATCTTCGTAGATACCTACCTTTTCTTTATCCGATCACCTTCTCTTCCCTATTAGAGCATCTTTCCGGCATGATCGGGGGAATAAGAATTCTGTGGTTTAGAATTTAAAGTATGAATTAAAGCGGTATCGGCAAACCGCCACAACATACGTGGCAACATCCACAAACATGGCTTCTATCCAGAAGCAATTGGAAAAGGAAGAAGAGGGGCTAGCCCAGTTGCAATCGTAGTCCCCGTCTCAAAGACTTCGCATTCCAATCGGGTTGCTGAGATTATAGAAAGAAGTAAATAAAAAGGTTCTTGTATTATCGGAGGCAGTCAATTCTTTGTCTACAACTATTAAAGCAAGCTTTTGAAACTGAAATGAATTTGTCGTTAAGCCATATCAATGCCATAAGTTGGCGGTAGAGTAAGCTAGAAATGGCCATACACGTAGGAGGTGACAGGGGTGCAACGTATAAGGGATATAAATAGGATATCCAAGCCTTGAGTTCGAGTGCTCATCTACCTAGAGGCAGGGAAGTAGCTGAGAGATGTCAGGAAAGTCAATGGAGTAAAAGAAAGTGGGAGCCGGTGCCCTTTATAAATGAAACTTTCTAAATCCGGCCTGGTTGTCAATTTGTTCAGTGATAACCATTCCATCATTGAACCGGGCGCCTAATCAGATTAGAAGCGAGTGCATTTCAAGTTGTCTCAATTTTGAATGTATTACTTTTTCCAGTTATCGGGAAAGAGTAGACCAGTAAGCTTTAGAGAGAGCCTGTCGATAAGCAGGTACCGAAGCTACTGCCGTTTTATCCGGACTCTTGATCCGTTGCACTCTTTCAGTCGGCCGTCGTTAGAAGCTTGATCCGTCGTTCCCTCTTGGGCATATCCTCCTTCTACGTAAGGGGTCGTCTTCCCACCATAACGATGAGCAGAACCGGAATCGATTGAACCAGGATTCGTAAAAGCAAGCAAGACTTGGCAGAACGATAATTCGGAGCATAAAAGACAGCAACAACCTTAAGAGCGGCAAATAAGGCTTTTATGATTGAGCTAGCGGAAGCGATAAGACCTGAAAATGCGGATTGAACAGAACCAGAATTAGAAACCAAACTAGAGGCGCGCTGCCAGCTCCGCCTTCTCCCTACGTTTCACTCGAAGAACCGAGGGAGGGACTCAAAAAAAGACACTGACTTCTTTGAGTTGAGAATGAATGAGATGGTTAAAAGAATGATGGTGTTGTAGCCCAATCTGACCTCTCTGTCTGATTCAAGGCTAAGAGATTTAGAACAAATACGGTGGATAGACGTGTTTAGTTTGGAGGTCGAGTCTCCTTCCTACCCCATCTATAGCGAGCAGGATAAGCGAGCAGGATATCTCTATTATTCCGTGGGTTGAGGTGATACTAATCTCACATTTCTCGAGTGGGATCTCTAATTCCCGAATGTATAGTCCTCCCTGTGCCATATGGTGGAATCATTTCTTAAGGTAGAACGTCTAACTACGTGAGGCAGGCCTAATACCTAATACATGGGGTGGACTCTTTAATAAGCTAGTTGACTTTCTGATTAACTAGTATAATAACATGGGCCAATATCTCACTTAATTAAGGTAGGAAAGCTTACTTATATGAGACGGTATATAATTCATGAAATGTGAGGCGGGCAAGCTTATTCGATGGGGAAGAGGGCCCAAATAAGCATGGGAGGAGTTACGATGCGGGAATTGAAAAGGGATGCTACTAGGTTCTTTTTGAATCGAGGAGGTAGGCGGGGCTCTTGTGACTTCCAATGCCATATTTATTCTTCTCAAGCAAACAAAACTAACTTACCTTCGATAAAACCCTTTATTTCCCCAAACCACCCCTTGAGATTTCTTCAACAACTCTTCTCCCGAGTGGGAAAGGTGATTCCCGGGACCAATCCGTAATAATTCTACCTTCTCCCTCTTAAGATTATAGATAGAGGGCTTTCAAAGGTCTAGCGCATAAATGACCTAAAGGTCGAGTGTCTTATATGAATCATTATGAATCGTTATTACGTATATAATAATAAGACTAATGAGTCGAGTCTATTAGATACGGTAAAGTACATGTCGAGTACCTATTATTATTATCGTCGCTGGTTTCCCTACTGACTCGTTCCGTATACTACACTCGTCCCAAATGCGAGCTTTGTATACGTAGCGAGGGTAACTTGTTGCGAATGGAGCCTGACCTCGCGGAACGAGCCAGGTATTCAATCCAGAAAGAAGTATCACCTTAGGGAGCGAAGCAAGAAGCAAGAAGCTCAGGAGTAGTGTTTAGAAAGTATGCTCTTTATCCACTATGAATTCATCAAGTTAATTAACACAATACCCGAAGCAATAAGCACTTCTAGCGAATGAATTAGAGTAGTTATTCTAAACTATGCATTCTTATTAAGGAAAGTCTTATGCCTTCATTGCGACCCTTAGGCGATTGATAATACCAACCACCAGAAGAAAGAAGACCCGGATGCAACTCGACAAGCAAGCACTTTCCGCTCTTTCATGATAGTTGTCTTGTAAGTCAGGTAAGTCAGGATCGCTCTAACCTCACACTGAAAAGCAAAGGACTTACGGAAGGGAGTTCAGAATGATTATCAAGTATTCAATCCAATCCTGAAAGCTCGCTATCAGACGTATCGCTTTTTCTTTCGAGTTCTCAACTATATAGTATTCTCTGGATCAACTATGAAGAAGTCAGAATACATATAAAGACTGCCAGCGAAGGGAGTTCATGCGAGTGCAAGTTCTTTGCCGAAGACTGAACGCTAAGCACTTAGAGTTTGAAGTTGTCTGGTAGCAAGACAGAATTCGATTGGTTCTTTTCTCCAGTAAAGAAGGCATGCAAGCACCAAGCAGGCAGAAGGAAGAAGGGAGCGGTAGCTATGGGCTGCCCTTCCTGACCTAAATCCAAAGGGTAAGGCCCCAGCCCCAGCGCCAAGGAAGAATGACTATTGTGTTCCTGCCGATGCCGGGTGATGCCCCTAACCCCGGCCAGGTCCGGCCCGGCCCGGCCAGTGTGAAACCCGGATGAAAGTGAAGCTTCTCTAGCCTTCGCATCAAGGAATGACGGCTCAGTTCCTCCTGTCTCCGCATCAAGGTAAAGGGTGGATGATTCTTAGTAATCATATAAATAATATATATATATATATATTGCCGATGGGTTGATGATGCTTCAAAGAATAGCAATGCGGCCTCTCCAGACCGACCTAGCCCCCTCGGGTTATGTTCTCGCTCGTCCGGTGTAAGCTCCATCAGGTGATGGATGTTCTTGCCCGTCAAGTGTAAGGTAAGCTCCAGGAGATCGCAGTACTGTTCACCCGGTGCCCGCATAAAGGGTTTGGAATTATGCACCTCCTGCGTCCGAAATAAAATACTATATTGGAGTGGATGATGCTTGCTTTTCGTACTCTGAAGATAGGGATATTGAGAGGTCCCCCCCGCTTATCTAGAAAAGGATGATCACTATTAAGATATTGCCTAAACTCCTGATATTGGTCTCTGACCCGGGCTCTCCAGGACTTCTTTGTTGCTTGTCCGAGATTCCAGCTCTCCCAACTTAGCTCTTGTAGATCCAGATCCGAGTTCTCCAGATGAAGCACTTGGCGATCGTGATCCGAACTCTCCTTACTTTGCATTTTACGACCCAGATCACAGTGCTCCAGCCTTCCCTGCAGAAGAAGCTTTCATGGATTCTGAGAAACGACGATATCTTATATACGAATGAAGATATCATGTGCGCATGAAGATATATACATACAAAGCAGGTACCGACCGTATATCCGTATATGACAGGTGGTACACACGGAGGTCTACCACACTGGGGGGGCGGGGCAAGAGGGGCCCCGACGAAGAGATGGTGGACCAGAGCAATATCTTCATCTATCGCCCATTCAGGAAGAATCTATTCCGCCGAAGGAAGATTTTTTATTCCATCATCGTGAATCGTACATAATAGCATCAGTAATCCTACGACAGCATGGTACAGAAAAGCATCATTAATCAGGGACTGACAGGGATCAGACATTGCTAGCGCTGCGTAGCCATCCGAACATAGCCATAGCGACGCTCTAAACGGATCATACGATCAGACCATATTCTCGCATCAAGACCAATCGGATCCTACGAATGCCCCCCCATTTCGATTGCAGTAGTACCATGAATAAATAGGTTCACCTCGACCCGCCTCTCAGCCAGCGCGTGTCAGCCAATAGGGGGTAGTATCTTAAATCCCCTTCATCATGTGATAGGACAGTAAGATCTACAGAGAGACAAGTACAAGACACCTGGGTGGGGGCCTAGTACATAGATCTATATCCGGCCAGTCAATAGAGCAATAGAGAACGAAGTAGGGTCTCGTAGTTAGGTTGTCCTAAACTTCAACAAAATATTCGAGCTGCTGTAATGCCCGAATGAGAAAGCTTGCCTATACTATAGATTGTGGACCACTCCTCCTGAGCGTGCTTAACCCACGATTGATTGACTAATCGGGCATGCGGGGTTATACCTTTCCTTAGCTACTCAAGGGAAGGCAAGTCCTGAGCGGTCCTTCTTTTTTGTTAAACAATCATCCCAACTCGACTACCGAATGAGTAAGATTGTTCAAGCAACTCCCCGTGTCCTACCACGGGCGGGTATACTGAGAGATTCGTTCGATAGTCTAATTATCCCGAGCGCAGTGGGCACAAGCGCAGTGAAGGGATTGGGGCTTGAAGCAAGTGAATGATTATAACGGCAGTAAATCGGCTTTGGGATTGGCACTCACATTATGATTGGAACTGTATCGGTGGTTCTGCAACCTGCCTGTAAAAGAGAAGATTGGCCTCAGTGATTGCGATCTATCCAGGCGCTGAACTATCTTGAATAGCAGCTATGGAACAGACAAGGAAAAGCTGTAACAAGGCCCCGGCTATATCTGCACAACAAGAGCTTAACAAACAGAGATGGAGACCACCTACCCACCCGGCAAGTAGGATATGATCGGCTAGCTGATAGCTCCGTGTCGCTGCTCTCCGTTAGCCTGTCAAGCTTAGGATCGTATAAAGTATAAGAGGATGCAGATCTAGAATCTATGCTAGCGCTAATACCCGTCACCGAACAAACTCGGACCACCACCACTATATAATTGGGATTCTAATTAGCCTTAACCCTTTACCACCCACAGGAGTACCATTACAGAAGTACCGGGACCTGAGTGCGTGCACCTTGCACCGATCTAGCTACCCAATATAGCTATCAACGAATATGGGTTGAATGATATAGAGTGAAATGGTTGCTTCCAGTTATGAATGGTGATCTGGGCGCGCTTAGAATCCGTTTAGGATGCTCGCCCCGGAGATTTCATTTTGGGTAATACCTGCCCTAAACTCATCTGATGATGGGATTATTGGTTCTCGCGTTGGGGAAGAGAACGGGAAGCTCCCCTTTACTATCCAATGATCTGCCAGGGAAAGAGACGTGTGCCCCGGCTTTTCCTCCCTCTGTCTACTGTCTCGACACCTACGGAATCTGACCCGAGACGGACAAAGGCACATGGGCATCACAAATGGATACATATATAGGCGAAAGTAAGGGGCGGGGAAACCACTACACCTATTTCTCAATCACAGGAGAAGAGACCGAGCACACCTATAGCAGGGATGAAACACCTAGGAAAGGAAGTCACGAAAGGGGAGGCGTATAACGAGGAGCTCCACCTACCGGGGGTACCTTACTGAACGATAGGAGAGCTCAACAAGTGGTATTACAGCCCCACCACCTGTAGAAACAATACTTATTTAAACAACATAGATTGATGGAACACCGCACCCAAATGCTGAACAGAAGCAGTGGTAACACCTACAAATGCTCGCTCCTCGCCCTTTGGGACGAGACGCTTAACGCTCCTCTACTCACATGATGGTTCTTAAACTGCTGGTTCTTAAATTGGTGATGCTGGTTATGAATCAAGCAGGACGTAGGTAGTTATTTCTCGTTCCTTTCCATACATGCCAATAAACCATGTAGATCTTTGTGGACCATCCTCGGTTTCTACTAGCTCTCGGTTCCTCTCCCACCCACCCAGCAAGCGGCGAGGATCCCACTCGACCAAAAAGCAAATGCTTCCATCCCGGCTCTCATAGAGAAACGTTCTGAAATGGCAATATTCCGAAATAATAAATCGCTTTCAGTACCCGAAGTTAAATGGGTTTTCCTCGGACTCCAATAAAAGTGAGGTTTAGCTCAATAAAAACGTCATCAAATGAGGACTCGGAGGGCGCTCTCCCGAATAGGGGGAGGATCTTTTCTCAAATCTGTTCCAACGAAACTTTGTGTCTGCGCCGAACCTCCGATCGATCCATCCCATTGCAACCAGCCCAACTTCGCACTGGTCGTCTTACAGCCACTTTGAACCTTCACCAACACTGACAGCACACACTGCACGGGGGGCCCAGGCTTTACGATTTATGCGCCCTTGCAGGGCGAGCCAGGGAGGGGGAAGACTGATTGATTTCAGTGATTGAAACCGATAATGAAGCAATATAGAACCAATAGAATCACCGAGAGAGCCAGACCAACCAAGTCCCCCAGAGTAGTCACACAGTCGCGAAGAAAAAACCACCCCATCGTTACTACCCGAGAGAGGAGATGTACCCCATGTTCCCAACTGATGAGAGAGAAGGACCCGTTCAAGCATACCCGCCCGTTCAATCTTACCCGAGAAAAGAGAGAAGGCCCCCTTCATTGGATAACCGAGAGAAGAGAGAAGGCCCCTTTTGAGCCACCATACCCGAGAGGAGAGAGAAGGCCCCCCTTCGCTATGCTCTTTTAGTACTATCCACATGGATGGATTGCATAATATCATAGATAAGATGAAATGCACTTTAGTTAGGGGAATCAAGAAAGATAAGGAGAACCTTATCACGTAGGTAAAGGAATATGGTTCGAATGAATGGACAGAGAGGAAAGATAACTATCAGAACTAAGAGTGCGAAAAGAAGAACGAAATAGATGAGTAGATAATATCGTTAGTAATGCAAATATAAAATACTCTGTTTCGTGAGGACCCGTATACGCTTCGGCTTCTCAAGAAAGAAAAGAGTATACCGAAAGAATAATTCATTATCCCGTTCCTGCCATTTCCTGCCATAGAGTGCTGATCAATATAATCCTATATCACCATCAGGCAGGATAATCCAATTTCAGTGAACCTGTTCGAATGATTGGTTGCCTTATCACACCGTAAGAGCAAGCGGGTAAGTGTAGCGATTTTATAGAGCTTAAAGGTCAAGTTAGAAGTTACATGCTATCAAGAGTGAATCCTATTCTATCTGGTGAATCTCTAGTCGAATTACCCCGACTTTCCCTCATAGGAGGGCCGTAGTTAAGGGAGACTGTAGCTCAATGCTTTTCAGAGTCAAAGAGAAAACTGCAAATCGGGTTCGAGATGCATGCGTATCTTTCAAATTGCAAAAACCGTGTCAATGGTGGTTCCCTTTGAGCGCGTTCTATCGCTACTTCCATTCGACCTTTGACTCGTTCGTGTCTATCATCAAAGCTCTTGCTCCGGCTTCTCAAATAAGAAAATAGATATGTTATTTCAGTCTTCACCTGAGTCTACCTCATCTGAGTCTGTCTGAAAGAAAGGATCCTGACTTACTTGAGTCTGTCTAAAAAAAGGTCCTTTAGGCCCTTTCCTTAAATAGGCCCTTTCCTAAAAGTACAGCAGCTATATAGAGGTAATATTTATATCGAAACAATCAATCACTAAGTAAGTCAATTAGTAACTAAGTGCCGTAGGCAGGTGGTCTCCTCTCCTTACCCTCGACTATGGAGCTATGGAGGTTATTGATTAGAAATTCTATTTCATTCGCTCAAAAGAGGATTTATTACTTAGGGTTGGTTTAAATACACGATCATTTGAAAGAGGAAGATTGGTGGAAGTACGGGATCCTATAAAAATAGATGAGATGAGTCAATCAATAAATCAATCAGGCTTTCTTTGTCAAGGTCCCTATCTCTAACAGCTAGTACGCCTTACGCTCACGAATGTTCGCATAAAAGAACTTAAGTGAAGGAAGATTGAGCAAAGGAAGCATAAGTGAATGTCGAAAACCTTATCAATTTCCCTTATAACGCGTTATATCACCATTTCCATCCCACCCTTGAATCATGGCTCATCCATCCATAATACAATCTCATACGCTCTCTGACTCATGCTCTTGCTTTTCAATAAATAAAAAGAGTTCTAGACACTATGCTCCCATACTCCTATTAAATATCGATCAAGAGAATACCATACTAATGACCTGGCTTAATATAAATTGGTTGCTTTCTCACAGCGAGTATATAGAACCAATTTCAAGACCAAGTTCAAAATCAAATTAGAAAGAGGTCAAGTGCTATCAGGAACGCACCTTCTTATATCTGGTGAATCTCTGAATTACCCCGACTTCTCTCCATAAGAGGGAATGATACCAGCCCCACTCTATTCAAGTTCAAGTCATAATAATTTGGTTATAAAAGAGAACGTAACCAATCAAGTCATAAGGAAGGAGGGTTGGGTTGAAGGAGAACGTAACCAATCAAGTCATACGGGTTGGGTTCGAGGAACAGATATCACCAATCTTGAAAAGCGTCTCAATGGTGGTTCCCTTTGAGCGCGTTATATCGACGTTTCCACTCGACCTTCGACTCGTATACTTCATCGAGGTCAATACGAACAGCTTTCAATAAGAAAATAGATATATAATACATCCTCTCATGTCCAAGTTTAGTTGTTCTCAGAGCAAAGTTTGTATCCCACTCACTCAATGAGGGTTGCACCTTCCCACCACCTTTCCACCGTAAGAGTTAAGAGAGTTACCACCGTAATAATTAGTAAAAAGAGTTAATAGACCAAGCCAGCCAGGTTAAGGGATGTTACGTGCTATCAAGAAGTCACCTTCTTCTATTTGTCTTCTATTTGTTGGTGAATCTCTGGTAATTACCCCGGCTTTCCTTCCTAGGAGCAATGAGAGACCAGCCCTGCTCTTAAAGCTTGGATTTAAGAAACGAATATACCAATCAAGTCATAAGGGTTAAGTTGAAGGAGAAACTAATATCAATCTTAAAAACCATTTAAATGACCATTTTAATGCATTCTATCACCATTTACAGTCTACCCTTGACCGTGGCTTTATCGCCCATCATACACTCTGTGAATCATTCATCATACGCTTCAGCTTTTTAAAGATATGTTCCTTCGATCCCTACTTGAACCATCCTCACCTCATCTGAGATCTGAGGGGTTGCCTAATCTCCTTCCTTTCACCTTCTTAGCAGGTTTTTCTAGCTAGCTTATGATAAAATGAATGAAACCTTTCCCCATGAGTATGAGTATTATTTAAACTTTCTTAGCTTCTTTCTATAGCTTAATGAGTATGCATATGAGTAGTAATACTTTCTATGCATACGTCCATACTATGTAGGTCTCCTTCCTCTGTCTATCTAGGCTAGTAGGAAGATGAGTCTAACCTTTCTTAGCTTCTTTTCTAAGCTTCTAATCCTTCCTATATAAGTGAAACCCTTCTAGATAAGTGTGAGTATTCCAGGCTTTGAGTCCCTTTCTTACCTCTCCTAGCTAGTATGTGAGTGTATGAGTCCCTTACTACCTTTCTAGATAAGCTTCATGAGAGGGTAGCTAAATCTTTCTAGAACCTTTCTTATATGAATGAGGGAGAGGGATAGGCTTTCAACTACCTTCTTTTAAGCTTAATTAATGAGTAGCTTAGAGGGTAAAGCTTCTTCTTCTACCTGATAAAATCAATAATATCATATATAATATAAATAATGATAAACGGATACGGCTAACTAAGATTGAAACAGAGCCCCTTCCCCCCTAACATTAGAGGCCCCAAGGATAGGCCCCACCATGCTCGTAAGTAATGCGCGTCACGTCCTACTTAGAGTCGGTCACCGACCGGCAGAAGTATACTACTTGGCGTATACGCTTTCAACCTTCTTAGAACACCGAAAAGCGTGTTATTCCATCTCTCGAGAATGGAAGAAATGGACGTTTTCAGTTCAGAAAGAGTCACTTTAGAAGCGCTCTTTGAGGGGCCAGCCAAAGATAGATAGGTAGATATATATATATATATATATATCTGAGTAGCCACACCCTAGGTATGGTTCAGTGCCCACTGGGAAGGACGGAAAGAATCGGTGAAGCAGGTTGATGCACCCTCTCACTCGCAGAAGGAAGGATAACAATTTGAAGCCCGCAAGAGCAAGAACCAAGCTAAGACACCTCACACCAATAGATGTTTAACCACCTAATGAAATAAAGTTCCTATCATTTCTTTAGGAGACTCAAAGCTATCTTCTTATCCCTAGCTCTACTGTAAAAGTGAGAATTTGAAGAGCCCTCACTTCAAGTATTATGGTGGCGTATGGGGCCGGGAATTGATACTTCATGAACCTGATTACGCCTTCTACAGGCTGGGAAATGAAAGAGCCCCTCACTTAAAGGATTATGGTGGCGTCTGCTATCACAAGTGCCCCGGATACCGCTCTGCATGGTTCGACTTGTGTCGGACGGAGGAAGGGGTTTGACACTCTTAACCTCCGATTGGAATGCGGTGGGGAGAATCAACATTGGTGGAGAATCAACTTCATATTGAGGGATAACCTTGCTTTATTCCAGAGTCAGCTCTCTTTCACGTTATCTTGGACCTTGAAAGTGATCCAGGATCTTGCTCTCTGTTTCAGAACCTTTCTCTCTTACTCATGAGAAGGATGGTTATCATGATGAGTTATCCAAGGGAGTGGTGAGTATATGGGAGGGATAGGATAGGAGAAGTCATTATATCTCTAGTGACCAAATAGGTAGGGGTTGGTAGTCGTTACAAAGGGAGGGAGAGTAATATAGAGGAAGTCAAAGCCATAATGCCCTCCTTGAGTGAGTGACCGGCTACTTTGCCTTTCATGGATGTCTCCCCTTAAGAGGAAGGAAGGGCTTACCCCCGTTTCTAGAGCCACTAGTGTGTTCTTTGGTCAAGAAATAAATAGCTGTTAATTTCATGAGGCAGTTAATGAGAGCGTTCCTTATCTGGAGACAATAGCTAACTCTGAGTAGCCATGTCAATAGCTAACTCTGATCATGGTACCTTGAATAATAAGTATCAGTAGTCTGGTAGCCCAACTATGTAAATCCTATTCCTATTCGTTGGAAGGGAAAGTCAATACCGCTTCTTGTGTTCGGTATAGGCGCTGTCGCTGTATTTTATTCCCTCAACTCCTAAGGCAAGCCCCCTTAGAGAGTCATTTATGGGTTTACGAGGAAATGACAGTCAATCAATCAATCTAGCTGTCCGGCACTAGCTAGCTGTCCGGCACTAGCGTGTCCGGCACTAATGTCTGGCTGAAAGTAAATAAATAAATCTAGCTACTTTCTAGCGTGCCCGGTACTAGCGTGTCAATCCTGGCAGAAGCAGTTGAAGTAAGTACTTAAATCTCGGGAGGCAAGAAGGTTACTTCTAAATAATCAATAGGCAAGGGTAGGCAGGCCAATAATCAATAGGCAAGGGACCTTCCTTCTCAATAATAAATATCAATAATAAATCACAGACAAGTAGACAGAAGTGAAAGGATGGAGATTGCTCCCGAGCCTAAGAAGGTCTTCGGTAAGCTCGAGTGCTTGCCTACATTCGAGTGCTTGCCTACACTTGCCTACAGGAGAGAGTTCGAGTGCTTGCCTACAGGAGATATTTAAAGTGCCCGTCCCTGTGCCCGTTTGTTGAAGCGGTAGCGAGGATATCGATTTGCTACTGATAGGATCGATTTGCTAAGGAAGCGATGGTCTAGGCTCAGGGTCTAGGCTCACTCAGGGTCGTGCGTCTAGGCTCAACCGTAGTACCATGAACAGTTTCGTATCCCAAACTTATATCAGCATTTTCATTTGTATCCACTACTATTCTCTTTGAGTTCGTATCCTTAACTGCAGAAGGAAGGGCTACTCGACGTGCTACTCTTTGAATCTGTCGAACTCCTGTTCTACTAAACCCTCACAATGATAGGTACTATAGGTGGCGATGCTCGGTACTATAGGTGGACCCGCTGTTCTGCTGCTCTGCCCGTACTTATTCCTTAGCTTATATAGTGCCCGAGGGAAGACCTTTATCGCATCAACCTAGGTTACTTTGTCCTGTCATATACGTATATGCCATAGGGGGATCTAGTAAGCAAGCACAAAGGTCTGGTGCTCAATGCCTGGTTATTTCCTTTCCTTCCCTTGATTCGTTAGTGTCCAACATTGGTTAGTCTCGAATGGATTGAATCGATTGGATTATAAGTATTAAATGAGGTTGTTTTCGGTTAGTGATGCTAGCTTGTACTGATTGGTTTCTCTCGATGGGTTAGTGTGGATCAGTTGCGTAGGTGCGTAGGCAGATCATTCAGTAGTACTTCGTGGTTTCGGTGTTTCCTCATGTTCATTTTTTGCACTCACAATCGCTCAGAACGGATAACAAATACGGTGTTCTAAAGAGAGCTCCGTCACACACGTTTTACTCACTCTTAAGCTTAAGTAACTCTCATGGTTGGATAGCAATCTCACTTGGTCATCTTCCCTAGGAGCTTCGTTATCAGTTGGGGCCCGCTTCGAGAGAAAGGTTGGTTACGGCGAATCCAACTATCTAAGCTGGGATGGGGGATCTAAGGGACCGTTCTAAACCAATAATCTTTCTATGCCGGGTGGGTTCGGTGATAAAGCTTCTGATTGATGCCTGCCCCCCCTTATTAGAGTCATTAGAGCTTTTGGACCAACCTAATTCACCTGTACTAACATAATTCACTGAAGAAACAATAGATATACGGTGTGTTGTAACCTGTGTTGTAACCATCGAACGAATGGTGGACTGGGGCAATCGAGCGGGAACAAGGCTATATTACGTAGAAATATATATACCATGAAGGGTGGGCTCATCCCCAAATCTATAGAAACCAGACCCTAAATATCCCCGGAAACCAGGCAATATTCAGACCTAATCCCCGGCTACCTAATCCCCGAAACAAGGCCAAACAAGCGCATATTATATATGAAAGGCTATATTATGTAGAAAGCTATATGTATTCTCGGAAACAAGGGAGAAAGCTATATCCCCGAATACCAGGCCATAACGAAAGCTACCCGATCAGTTGAAAATGGATCAGATCTACTTTATCAGCTGAAGACTACTTTTGATCCTGTTGAAGATGGATCAGATTTATCTGATCCTGCCGATTGATCCTGCTGAACTGAAGATGGATCAGCGATAAATGTATATGATATACCTTCCTAATCTAACTCCCGAAACAAGGCTTAGTCATCTTCGGAAACCCTAATCTTTGGCCGGAAACAAGGCTTAGTAATCCCTCGAACCAAGGCCCACCTCTATTATTGGAAGTCTCTAGTCTTTCCTAGAGTAAGTCTTTCCATCCAGTAGATGGGAGGCGTAAAGGAAGATCTCAATACGACTTCCTCGAACTAAAGCATCTTCCTCGAACAAAGATCAGTGCCCTACATGGATGGTAATTGTTAGTGCCACTTACGGCCTTACCGCTCAGTGATATAACATCCCGCTACTGCCTAACAGCTCCCGCTGGTAAAAGCATGAGTGCAATTTGTGACCCCGCCCTTTCTACGCTGGCCGGTTCAAAGAGCATCTACATCCCGGCTGGTTCAAGGAGCATACCGGAATATAGAGATGAGTGCTAAACCGCTACAAAGGCCATTTTAACGCGCTGTATGGCCACTTTAACCCTTTTCAAGTACGAAGCCTTATCGGGCATATGGACTGGAATTTGTTGTTAGCGAAGACCATCGTAGATCTTTCCGTCTGGCTTTACCTCGCCTTTTGGTTGGATATTTTGAATTCTTAATTGGCAGGAAAAACCCGACCTTACCAACCAGCTATCCAACCAGCTATCTATCGGAAGGACTACTTGGGACCTTCATTCACCTGCCTAAAACTACGAGTGAGGGAAGGAATGTTACTCTACCAATTTTACGCCTACCCTTTAGACGCCTACGGCAAAGGCATGTCACGCGGTAAGGAATGGCACTGGCATATACATTCATTCGTGCGGTAGACAGTCATTCGTGTGCTATTGCCTACCCTCCATCAAGGCCTAATAAAAGAATAATAACCGCTAGAGGGAAGGAAAGCTCCTTGATACTAGCCTTCTTTTCAGTTAGGCGTTAACAACGCGATGGGTGTTCTCAATCGGCGAAGCCTAACAACCGAAACAACAACACATTCTGATTCAAAATAGCCTTTACGGTCAGTTGAGGCGAAAATCACTTTCTTTATAACTAGCCTTTACGGTCAGCTGAGGCGTTCCTTTCATTACTTGACTTATTAAGATTTAAGGAGAGAAACCAAGAGGAGAGGCGTTCATGACTTGATTTCTGAAGGGCAAGTGAAAGGCGTTGAAAGGAAAGGAAAGACAACAAAGGCATTCAGGCATTCAAGCATTCAGGCATTCACTTCGCAGGAAAGGTTCTCAAGTTAACTCAACCATTCTCCAAGGCTCAAAGGAAGGGTTCTCAAAGGAAGGGCTTGCTTGCAACAACAGCTTGCTTGGGATCGTTGTGTTCTCACTTGGCAAATGTAACACTCATCGCACTCTATGTTGAAAGCTAGAGGATGTCATGAGGAAAGAAAGGAAGGATGGATGGATTGATGGATGGAAGGATGGATGGATTGATGGATTGATGGATGGATCCTCGGAACTACCTATTCATTAATTTCTGCCTCAGAACTTATGAGATCAGATCAGATTATGAGACGGGGCGGGGGTCAACACTTAGAACTTGACTATAGCTGTACCTTACTTCCATGAATCCAAGCGGTCTAGGGAAAAGCCGGTCTAGGTCTGAAGGTGGGCAGGTAATAAGTAAACACATAGGTAGGGGTAAGTTTGTTTCATGCCATCCAATCCCGGGTAATCTATAGCAGTCCCTCCTAAGCGCTTAAATAGTTTGTGGTCTAGGATTAACAGGTGGGGGATTCACTAGATTGCCGAGAAAGAGGCGATCCAAGAGGCAATCATTCAATGGCCGCTACTCCGTTCGGTACTCGAACCCAGGAGGAGGCGCAATGCCTGGTGTTGCTCCTAGTGTTGATGCATTCAATGTAAGGTGGGTGCCAATATTTGGTTTGGATGTTTCAAAATGTCTTCTTTTCTGGGAACCAATGGAGGACGTCTTCTTGGATCTTTTTCAACTGATGCGCAATCTTACTTACGATGGCACCTGTTTTGAGAAGTCGCTGAGCCCATTGTTGTCGAATTACGTATATAATGCACTGAAAAACTGACCCATTTACGGGATAGCCATTGATCGAGTGAACTGATTGATTCAATTCTATAAACTGACTAGTCTTACGAGTTCCCACCGGCAAAACAGAAAATATCTACCCTAATGGGCGAGACAGAACAATAGGATAGGAAACATTGGGCGAGACAGAACAATAGGATAGGAAACATAACCGGGAGACCTAGAACGTAGCAGCAGTCGTACCTCGACCCTAAATCTCTACCCAACCACGGTACTCTAACCTCACATAGCTGACAGATTTGGATCAGGCAAGTTGGCTTCGAACAGATAAAAAAACCGATGGAGCTTACTTACGATCCGCCTGTCGAGGATAGGATCATGCAACAGACAGACAAACAGACAGACACACATTGTGAGTGCTAGTCTCCGCTAGTGCCAGTATTGGATGGGAGGCCGATGCTTATAGTGATTGATTGAAAAGGACCCACATGATTGATAGGGGAGGGTTGCGTGGTTATACTGCCCACATAAGAAGGGTTCCCACGGACTAAAAAAAGAATAAAACATATTTACGGTACCACAGACAACAACATCCCCCCCCTACAGAGCTTACCCCTACGGCAAAAAGGTTCCTACCTGGGATGGAATGCACAGCTGGGCTGATCCACTGGGCTACTCGGGTTTTACTTATCAACTCGGATGGCTGCTGCGCTAATAAAATGCTTGGATACTATCAATCGCTGCTTGGCTTGGTTACTCAGACTGCGCTACTCCGCTTGGCTACCGGGATACTTAACCGAGCTTGGCTGGAAACAATCAATGCATAGGAGCTAGGTAAGTATAGAAGCTATGGTCACTGCAGCTACTCAGTGCAACTACTCATCAGTGTCAGAAAGAAGCCATACTCTTGGGAAGCTATACTAATAATGGCTACACTCATCAAAGATATACTCAGGGCATATAGCTCTAGTCTGTGCCAAGTAATTGATCATAGTAAATAGCCTGTGGTCGCTGATAGCCTGTTGTCATTGCGCTTGAATGAAGATCATTCCCAATCAATCATTCCCAGAAAGTGCCGATAGACGGGAAAGAGGAGTACTCGTCGGGAGTACTCGATTGAAGGTCAGTCAGTGCCACTTATAGTTAGTTCTCATTGACGATAGCCCATAGTTGAGGCCAGGAGTCGATGCCGCTAGTCAATGTCTGTTTGTTGTCAGTTAGAACTAGAAGGTGCAGCTAGGCAGTGCATTAAGCTCTTTTCTGTTCAGCTAGAAGTTATTTTCGGTTCCAAGTAATCATCCAGGAGTTTATGCCAGGTTTTGATTCACTTGAGCCAGGCGTCGATCCACTCTATCCCGCTACTCAATGCACTCGATCCAGTCTGGGATACTCAGATACTTTGCTGGGATACTTGGCCAGGCTACCGATTATAGAAAACACACTCATTCACTGTTTTTTTCTAAATCAAATCGCTTTTTTAGGAAGGCCTGGAATTGCCTCATCGGTCCAATAAAATTAATTTTTATTAAGGTCCGGAGGTCTTGTCCGCTAGGGCAAGGAATATTGGCATTTAAAGAGCGAAGCCGCTTGTCCGAGGGCAAGGAACTTTCTATATTCAAGGTTGCATGGAATTTATTGATTTGAGGTTGAGCGCCTTGGTGCTTGCTTTTAGGGACTGACAAATATAATGCGCAAGCTTAAAAGCTTACCCATATTACCGGAGGAGAGGCATTGATTCAATTCTCTAAACTGAGGAGTCACGGGAAGGCAAGTTACAACAACTGCCCCATCTTCTCGGAGAGGTTAATTTCTTCATTTTGATTCGAGGAGTTACGGGGAGGCAAGTTCCCACTTATACATCTTTCGGAAGAGGCGTTCCAACTAATACCCATATACCAATAGATCGTCCTCCTCATTACCACCTAGCGTACCGATCAACTACCCTTATCACGGCCCAATAAGAGTCTTCCAACACAATTAGATTTATTACTTTATCTCTTCTCACGTATCCATCGAGGCTAAATTACATTCCCCATCTAGGTACATTCTAACGTACCCATCCTTCGCTGAATGAATAGTTTTCCTATCATTACCCATCTCACGTCCCAATAATAAAACGCATTCCGTTCAATACGCATTCAGCGCAATCCCCACCTACCAATTCACAGGGGAATCCTATACCCCCTCTATACTGGACTAGGACCAGGATGACAAAACTCATATTGGCATACCGAACCTGAGAATAGCAGCTGGCTGGAGAGCTTGGTTACATATTAGGGTGACACAATGTTGTCTGCGAAGGTGGACCAATAGAGAGAGGTATATCATCTCTGCTTGCCGGTTTCTTATGTGCCGCTCAGTATATATCGACAGAGGCTACAGATTCTTTTTTATGCAAAGGTGTGCTTCTGGCCGGTTTCCCATATTATCCAATCCGCCACCTCTTCCCCACCACCTCCTCCCCCTTAAGGAGGAAATAAATTCCACGAGAAAGGGGGGCATTTGCAGGATCTTCACATGGGTGTTTTGATCGAGGCTGTTTGGTCCCTTGAGTCCCAAATTGGCCTTTTATGCCGAGCACTTCCTCCAGATCACTGATGGGATTATTGCTTAATCGTGATATCTTAAACTCCATCTACTATATGGGCTTCGCTTTCGACTTGGCCAGATTTGAGTGTATTTACAACAGTTGAGGGTTAAGATAGATCATCATCTTCCTAGAGCAAAATGGATCTGCAGACTCTGTTCTCTAGGTGAGGTTGAGACTGAGGAGCACTTTCTCTTTTGGTGTATTGTCTACTACGAGAGTAGAGGGAGATTTCATTGTCTCTATTGGGGTCCGATTGGTCCTTATTGACCTTCTTTAGATATTGTGATCAAGAGTGCCCTGCCTTATACATTAGGAAGGCTTGTTCCCTCAGGCGACATTGACTCTGGGGCTTGTCCACCACAAATACACAAATTACTTCCTTCTCTCCTCCAGTCTCAAGTAATTAGGGGACAAAGTGTCCTGCTGACACTCAGTTCCTACTAGGACTATCCAACATTGCTCCCTAGCCTGCACCACTCGGGCTCCAAGGCGTGACACATCGAGGGCTCCTAGGAGGATCATAGCTGTTTAGGAGAGCCATTACTACATGACATATGCTCAGAGATTTATTACTAGCTTATTTCCTTCCACTAGGAGTTTTTTGGCCTTGGATGTTAGGAGTGCTCCCACCTCTTGTTCAGCATCGACCACCATTAGGAGTAGTTTGATGCCACCTAGGATTACTCCCCAGGGCCCTATCAGTCCAGGCCATTCTCCAGAGGACATTACATTGTAGGCACTCGATGTTGACATTTGCACCATTGATTTCAAGGATGAGTAGGGCTAACCCCCTCCCTCCTGCCTTCGTGGTAGTTGCATCTCTGTGCAGGCTATGTTTCTTTACTGGCTCTCCAAGGGAATGGGCACTAAATCACCCACCTTCCTGAATGAATGGCACTACCTACCTGACCCACCCTAATGGCTCTACCTTGTCCTCCCTGAACGGTCCCTCCCTAATGTTTCTACCTCACCTCCCTGAAGGGCTATCTCTCTCTATCGATACACTTCACACTGCTCTACATCATCTGTCCGTTGGATCGCCCCTATATCTCTTGTCCTACCCCGTTACTAGTCCGCCGGGGTGCAGGTATCCAATTCAATCCACTTACTGGTCCTTCCTTCCTTCCTGGGTGAGTGTTACTGGGCATTTGGCGGTGGGCTGTGATTCGTCCATCTGTAGTACGGCTTCACCTCTCAAACGTTGGCTGTTTGTCTGTTGGCCCGCCCCACCCCCGAATATGTTATTAATCAATCGAATCAATATCTTTCCACTCCAGGCAAGCATGGGTAATCTGTATGGCTATGACTGCTGGCTATGATTGACTATGACTGGTTGGCATGGGCTCTCGGAGACCCTCCTGGTGTAGTTCATATCTCGTGCCGTACCGTGTGCTGTCCCATGGGGTCTGGTTCAATGCCGTCCGTTGGACCGCCCATTCCGGTATATGTGGTCAATCAATCAAGAACTCTCTGGGCAAGCATCCATAAACCACCTCCCTGACTGTACTACTCTCCCTTACTAGCGTGAAAGAACCTACCTGACCAGATCTGAATGTCTTTCTGTGTATGTCATATGAACCTCACCACCCACCCACCGGGTGAATCATATATAACAAGCTGTCGTACACCTCGCTCTTGTTGTGAGGCCCTGCCCCATCCATCACATCGCAGTCGTGACCAGCACATATAAGCCATTAAAAAAAAGCACACATAAGCTATTGAACCGTAGAAGGTTCACACCATTTGCGCAAAGAACCATTCATTCCTTAATTCATTGCAAATATAAGCCATTCACAGAAAGCCGTTCACAAACAGAAGTCATTCACAAAGAGAAGCCATTCATTAACTGCATGCACCCGCCGCCATGGTTCACATCACAGGCCAGCCATCGTTGACTGCAAATAGTCCCATATGGGGGCCATCTTTCTCTCTTGGGTATGGCGTTTTATTGAATGGGTCTCCTGTGATGGGTACTTCTCCTCATTTGGTTAAGGTGACTCAAAAGGGGACTTCCTTTACCTCTCTCGGGTATGGCTCGAAAGGGTACTTCTCTTCACTATGGTCTGGTGGCAACTTGGATGCAATGGGTGTTCTAGTTTGGGGAATGGGTACTACACCTCCCCCTGGCCACTCCTTCCGTCCAGCAGCTTTATAGGAACAAGGTTCCGTCCCGTTTAGCTTTGTTCAGCCGAGGTAGTAGGAAAAATCCATGGTTCCGTACCGTGCAGCTTTTCTTATCATTCCATTGGTAGTAACTGTGTCCTTTCGGTTCGCCGATAATCCATAATGCATGAATTATATGGAGGGCCCAATAGATGCTGCATGAATGATAATAGGGCCCGAAAGATCCATTCCAGCACCAGGCTGCCCAGACTTCTTCATCATAGGTAATCCCCACCAAAGATATGAATGAGAGGGACGGCACGGCATGGCCAGAAAGAATGCATTCCACTCACTATGCTTCTGACTTATTCTCACTCCCTAAATTCTTCACTGAGGGAGGAGGTTCAATGTGAGTGAGTGACCGGGGATGCTTTGAAGATTTAAGGAAAACACTTTTTTATATGGATGCCCAGCGGGCGGAACACAGAACAGGCAGGGCAGACAGAAAGCGTAGAGGCAGCAAGGAGAGAAAGTGAGGCAGAGCAGTTATAGGCCTAGGCGCTTAAGATTCAATCAATTCTTTTTACATTTTCGCACCCTGGAAACGTGATTTTGAATCTGATATGAGGAAACCATTGTGAAACAGTGAAACCTCAAATCCACAGTGAAACCTATCTGCTGATTGATCAAACTCGCTGCTTGCCGAAAAAGGGGAAAGTAAGTCTATTGCCGCATCTCTTGCCCTGGAGATTAAGATGAACTTGCCACGAACGCGGACGGACGGTTTGCTTGCCACCAACGTCCGGTTCGGGTGAAGCCACCTGGAGAGGACCGATTGATCGATCGATAGCCCATCTGGTTCGGGGCAAGCACCACGTTCGGTTGTAACAGATTTTTTTCATAACCTACTCCTTCGCCTTTTTTAAATAATATTGCTTTTTTTTCCAGGATAATCCTCACTCTCCGTTGTCAAGTGAGCCATCCTTCCTCGTCGAGGTTATAAAATGGATCTTATTCTTAATGAAACATGCCCTTGTAAGAATGTTTCTCTATAATCACCGGGATTTCGTTGCCAAGCATTGCTGCCAATCATCCTAGTCCTTGCCTTCAGTTCATTGCAAAGATACAGTCGCCAGGAGGTACTTGCCCGGCATTGTCTTAAAGTACTTGTCGATAGCCATAGCCAGCCGGTCATTCCAGAGGGTCATTGCAGAAAGACAATCTGTCCCAGTTTGTCATTCCCAGCCAGTTGCCACAGGGAGGGGATTTTCAAGCCGGTACTCGATCCAGGAGTCCTTTTTGATCCCAAGAGGCAATGCAGTCAATAACAGGAGGAAATGCCTTTTCTTTTCTGTTTGCGAACCGATGGGAGGATGCCCGTAATTGCCTCCATGTTTCCTGTTATGCCACGTGCCCCCTTTTTCCACATTTCGGAGGACACTTCAACGCAGACCCGAGTCACCCACATGTCATACCCACCAAACACGGGAAGAAGGTACGACGGGACCGAGTGAGTGAGGCACTGCCCCATTCGGTTCATCGCCGATAGCCCCTGCCAGCCGAGAAAAACTCAGTCACAGGATGGGCCGATTACCACTAGCCCATACCCGGGAGACCATGCCCCTCATTCCCACATGGTCAATGCCTGTCAGCCGAGAAAAACTCATTACCTACCCGATATATGCCTGTCAGCCAATAGGAGATCCCCCATCGACCCTTATTGCCGTAGATCAGTGCCGCTAGCCACTAGTTTATGCTGTCAATTCGATACAGGTAGGTTGCCCTTTCATAGCTTGGTCCACTTGAGACTCCCCTTTGATACCCCGCCGACCCTATCCGCTGATACACTTGTTGGACGGAATAATCCGCTGATACCTTCCGCTGGGCTACTACGCTACTTTACTTGGCTACCAGGTATCGAAAACAGCCTGATTCGCCATTCTTGGATAATAAAAGCGCTCCTTTTGGAAGGGAAAGAAAAAGTTCCGCACAAACTGGATTTTCTATTTACTGAACTATACCCTTTAAGATCGTTTACCTATGATTTCCCGGGTGAGAATCCACTTGATTACAGGTTTTGAGTCACTTGATGCCGGGACTCGATCCAAGAAGCGATACAGCTTTTGATGCACTAGATCCCAAGAGGAGAGATCCAACGGTCGATCCAGCAGTCGAGCCCCAGGAAGGAGGTCCCGATTTACGCATAGTAAATACCCTGGAGCCCACACCCACTGGTTGGTCACCGCCTTTCTGCCAACAGAAAGATAACCCACATCACCTACCGGTATATGCATGGAGGCCCAGAGTTAATACAAAAATAGATGCTGGTAGTCTTAGTTGATTCCAAGAGATCCAATAGGAGATGTTTGTACTCAATGCTGGATGTTACTCGATGATGTTACTCAATGAGGGCGGCCAGGACTCAATGCCAAGTATTGATCCCCAGCATGCAGGTAGGTCAAAATTCCCGCATAGCCAATACCGGGGGATAAATAAGCGCATAGATAATACATGGGAAAACATCATCGACGTAGACCGATAGTTAATGCTGTCGATCGATCCACTCGAGACAGGTGCAGATGCTGCTGCTATTCACATGCTGTCGATCCAAGAGTTTATGCATTCAATGGCTTTTGGTCAGTTTGTTAACCGATGCACGATGCTTATTTATGATGCACCTGTTAAGATAGGATCATGCGCCAGACAGACACATAGTGAGAGTGAGTGATAGTCTCCGGTAGTGCCAGTTTGGGAAGGGGGGGCCTCGAACCTATCAACTGAAGAAGAGCCCTTTCACCTCGAACCTGCAGACACGAGCCTGTAACCAACAGCCTCACCAAGGAAGGCCAACAGAAGGACAAGGAAGGAATAAGCCTTTACCCAGGAGCCTTTGAAGAAGGTCGAAAGGCACTGAAAACTGCGATGGTATTTTAGAGGGGATAGGAGCTGGCTTAACCGCGAGTGTTGGAGCAGTCTTACATGCCTCAAGGGATCCGTAGCGCCTGCAGAACCAGATAAGGGGAAATTGACTAAGCACACATTTCATTAGTGACTTTCCTATGGTAATGCGCAAAGATACCTCCCCCACACGCGCGCGATAACAAAGAGATGAACGCCTAGAACTAGTGAAACTACAAGGCCGCTTTAGACCCGAGTGGTTGGAAACCACTCGTTAGTTCATTCTGCCCGACTCCCCTCTAGTCTGCCTTTCCTTTCCAATACGCCTAGGACAAGTGACCCTACAAAGACTGCGCTGTGAGTCCGGGTTGACCCGGTAGGTTATCTGCCCGACAGCGTCTGAGAAAGGAGGTTGGGATAAGGTAGGCTCAGCAATCAGTCGAGGACTCCTGCCTTAGGTAAACTCTAGTCCTAAGACACAGGATGATCCCCCGTTGCAACTCTCGTGATTCCTCGGTTGTCCATAGAAAGCTGCCTGCCTCCGCAAATAACATGCCAAGGTTTCATTCAGGAGAGCAGAGCCTTTCACAAAAGGGCGTGAGCGTCTTCACTAGCCGTACTTAGCAACGGTATGTGACAAGAGGATATTTCGCCTTAGGAACAGATGAAGCAGAGGGCACCAAGCCTCCCTTCAGTGCTAGGGGAGTTTCAGAGGACACTAACTTCCAATCAAGTGCTAAATGACGCAGACACACCTTCGGTGCCGACAATAAAAGACAGCGGGGCACTTTTCCCCTGTAAGTAGACATGTAAAGCCGTTTCACTAGGCTAATTATGGCCCTTTTTTATCCCAGCTCTTAGTGGGAAACGTTACCCAAATATATATGTTGCGACCTTTCGACCTATTGATTGAATGAAGAGTGAGAGGGTGATCTTTCTTCCAAACCGAATCCTCCCGGAAGGAAGACTTATAACTCAAACTCCCAAATGGAGCTTGTTCCCACTGGCTCTGCCTTCCCACCAGCAAGTCACACTGACAGGATATAGACACTGCATTGGTCTAGATAAATTTCTCTATATGAACGTTTATCGGGCACTATCACTGTGCTTTCACTTCTAACGGGCACTATCACTCAATCACTACGAGTGCTCTCTTTTCTAAATCATACACTTTTTAAATTAAAGCCGGAGCTTGTTTCTGAACACTAGGCCTTGCCTGCCCAATGGAATTGATGAATGATCTAATCCATCTTGCCTGCAGCACATACTGCTGACATATCCTATTACTTCACCCTTCCCCGACCTTCCCTAATTCGCAGTGCGAACAAGATGACCAGCTGAGCACCCCTGACTGTCATCCAAATGAAGATGACTTCTCAGCTATGCTATTTATTCGTGTGTGATGATTCACACTCTCTCTAACGACCCCTGGACCTTCTAAAACTATCCAAAGGTCTAGTTCGGGCGAGACTGCCCACCCATTCAAACGACTCTCACTCTTCTTGCCTGCTGCACTGCAGCCCGCTTAGATAGCAGGAAGGTGATTAAAAAGTATGAAAAGCTAGAGGACTTTGTACCATTCAGGTGTGGTTGGATTCTGCAAAACGGGGGACTTGGAGCACATCTGTTGTTGTTTCCACCGCCTTGATGGTGACGACCACTCAGAAATATGAATCCCAAAAACGGATACATAACCGAAACTGCAGCATTCCATCCAGCGTAAGCATCTGGATAATAAGGAATGCAAAGTGGCATACCCGAAAGCCCCAATCAATGCATGGGAAAGAAGGTCGAATTCACCCCGGAGTGATCCGTGGATTTGACCTTGTAAGGGTTCGTAATATAACCCACCCATCCTGCATATGAAGCAGGGCATAGTAAGTACATAATGGTAATGTGAACTACTATCATGCTCCTAAATGTCTAGCCCATGGCCAGTCCTATTCAAGTGATTCCTCCTTGGACGTACCCTGCAGCAGCTGGGCTGGGTGTAAGTAATGGGATTCCTCACTTTCTTACTTACTCGTGCAGCCTTAATAAAGCTCCTATTCCAATTAAATAAGAATTCAACCCGGCCTTAATTCAGGCTTGTCTCGACGTTGTTTCTGTCTAAGTTTCCGAAGTGTTAGGACCCCCAAAAATCTATGGTTGCAGAAGGGAAAAAAAGAAGTGAGGCTGAGAAACCCCATCCATATTCCGGGCCGGGGGACTGAACGAAACCATATATATGAGGGAAATAAAGGGAAGGATTACTCCATCCAATAATGAGTGGGTATACATTCAAGGAAGGAAGGCTCAGGTCCAATAAGGAAGGAGGTGGGTGAGGGGAGCAGGAATACTTCTTTTTGGCCTAGATCTCGATATGGTGGCGCATACTTCTTGCCTAACGGCCCTCTCCTCTCCCTTGCTCACTTAAGAGTCTTATGACGAAACTGGTCACATACGACTCTACCTATCTTAATCTTAAGAGGGTTCGTTCGTTGGGGCGATTCTATGCGTGCGGCTAATGCTGGTTGGTGTTGGTCTATTTCCATGGCTCTGGCGTTGGGAGAGCATGCTGGTGTTGGTGGATGGGGGTGCGTAATTGTGTTGGTAAATCCTGTTCCTTTGGGCGGGAGATTTGAATCCTGGTCCCGTCCCTTGGGGTGTGCGTGCTATCCCAGAAGAGCGGAGGAGAAGAGCAACTACTTGATTTACCGGGGGGAGCCCAGCACCTTTGATCCCATTATACCCGCTCTGACCCCGCCCCCCAGACAGAAGAGGAATTGAAGTCCGGGGGAGACACATCGAACAGGGTTGGGACGCATCAAACAGGGAGCATCAGACCGGAGGAGTTTCGATTTTCTATAATGGATTAAGCCACGAACAAGCAAGTGTGCCTGGCCTTATCCGACAGATAGATGGTCGCTCCGAAGGAATGGATGGGGAGCAGGTCAGCCTGCTTAGGACATGGGATGGATGGGGATGCAGGTCAGCCTGCTTAGGGGGGACATGCAATGATAGACGGAGCCGTACAAGTGGATGGATTGGCGTGCCGCTTTAAGTCATTCTCCCCATGTTTCGTTTCGCTTCTTTCCGTCCGGCCGGGTCAAGCAGGCGGAGTAATCTCCTCTTTCCCGCTTGCTTATTCGAAAACCACGCACGATGCATGCATAGATCCGGAGGGGGAGAAGAGGATCGGGTCCGGGGCCCAGGAAGGAATGAATAAGAAGGGGTTTTCGTTCCCTTATTCTCCGAACATTTTATCTGGTTAGATAAGAATTAGGTTCAATTCCTACTCCACTTAATAAATGTAGGTAGCTATTGTGGCCATCCTACCAACCAATCCATTAGGACCAAAACTACATCACTTGGCTCCCCACCTTCCTCAGTAAATAAAGGTTCATTAGGGACCGACGATTGACTGAACGCAGAAACCCTTCCTTCATTCGACATGTCCAGCAGCCGATCTATCTATCCTTTTAGAACCTTACCTTTACTTTATTACTGCTTTCACCCTACCGTTTATGGAGTGCCGTCCCTTACTAATTGATTCAGCCAGGATTACCCGGGAGGGAGGTTAGCTACTATGAACAACAACCCCTTGGTTCCACACTCCGTACCCACCTGAATGAAATGTTCTACCTATACCACTTGGATTCATGAATCCTTTGTTGCTAGGAGACCCCTGACTATTGACTTTCTGAAGCCTACCTTGCTTTTATCTACTCTACCAACCCACTTAGGGATAGATGCCCCAACCTATTATATTGTTCCCGCCGAGGAGCCTTGCCAATACGATTCAGTCTTACCTACTGCTTGAGACAAAGAGCCTTTACCCTTTTAGTCCTTGCTACCAACTAATCCTCTTTACCCACCTAGAGAAAGTACTTACCCCACTTAGCTGCCTCAACCTCTTGCTTCAGGCAGGGATGCTGAAGGGGGTACCAACCAATATTGATCTTTTCGGGGGACAAGCTTCCAGATACAATTGATTAATTTAGACAAACAGCATTGTAAGGAGATGCTCACACTTGCTTTATGAATCTTACGAGGGCACTCTTACTATTAACCCTTTATACCCTACTGAAAACCTTTACCTTTTGTGTTACCATACAACCTACCCACCTATAGAACTAGACCTGGTAGGTAGCCCTAGACTACATAGCATAGACCTATTATATCTATACCACTTCATGAATGAATGCTTAGGAAGGACTGACTATAAATTATTCTCTTATCAGGACCGGAGGATCAACCAACCTTACCTTAGAACCTATTGCTGAAGCTAGGAATCGGGGATACAGCAAGCACTAGTCTATTATACCTTAGGAATTCTTATGGGTCACACCATTAACTTGGATTTAAGGGCCAATACTCTTCATTAATTAGAACCAACTCCATTGCTAGGAATAGACCTACCCGCCTTTTTCAGTTAATGTCTGCCTGCTTTCTTTTCTCTTTATCTTGAACTGCTGCTGCATCACGAAAGTTGTTGAACACCGCGGCTGCTTGCTTAGTGGGTGGGGGGTCCTGCCTGGTCCTTATGAGGAGATGTTTGTGCTTGGGTCGGCACTATGACCAGTCGTATCTTGCCTATTTGCTTTTACCGTTACCAACCGCTTCGCTCCTGACCTTCAGTTTCATATCCAACGGGGACTATTCTTTATCACTTTCTTATTCTAGGATTTACACCCCACCCTTCTGTGTTGGATGGGAACGGCAGGCACTAGGATTCATAACCTTATTCTTATTGCTATTCCACCCTTTTTACCAACTGGGTGCTTGCCCCAAACCTGATGCCTATTTCATATTGGGATTTCATTGATAACCTTCTTATGCATAGGATTCCCCACCTTTCCTGTTAACCACCCTTTCACTGCTTCACCAACCTATATTTACTACCTCACTTAGGAATGCCCCACACTTACTGCCTTGTCAGGTAAGGGCTTCCATACAGCATTGAACAGGTTTTCGATAACACTTGCTGAAAGAATCGTACTTGGGTACCACTATTGCTTGCGCACCTTCTGCCTACTTGCTTTAAAGGAAGTGCCTGCTACCAACCTTTAACCACCCTTCTCTTTACTTACGAAACTTAGTGAGTGATTGGACGTGCTTGGGTAGACATTTAGAACATTTGTATTACCTATGCCTGCGGGAACACCAATACTTTATTTCTGTTCGGACCTATACCAACAACCTTCCTTTTCACCACCCCTTCTCTTAGCTTCCAGACTTGAACTTAGATATTGGAAAGGGAGGGCTTGGGCTTGCACTTTTACCTTTGCTTTTATGGAATAGAAATGAAGACATAGGGGTCTTAACTACGAGAAGCATGGCAATTAGCGCCAATACATGTATCCTATGTTTTATATACGTAATTACCCTGATGCAGGAAAGAAAGCAAGCGTTTCAACCCTTGTACCCTACCTCGCACTTAGGAACTCGTACTTATTAGGTCGGGCGGGCAAGTGATGGAATTCCTGAGCATTCAGAACTGGCCGGGACAAAGCTATTTGGCTAAAGACAAAATTGAGTTATTTCACCCAGATGGGGCAGGTAAGGTCTGATAGGTCTTGTCCTTCGTAGGCCAACTTTGATTACTGAAATTCACATCTTACGTCCTCTATTTTGCTTTTTGACCCTACCCCAACAAAATGTAGCTGGGATATCCTACCCCCCCTTTCCCTCCTAGTTTACGGTCGAGTGCCTTTGAAATGCTATCCCTGGATATTACTGGCTTTGTGCCCTAACATGCTAACTAACCCCTTACCCGATTTCTTACCTTTGTTATATACAGATTTTTACAATTGACTCTGTCCCGAAGAGGAGCAGACTTGGAAGGGTTTGACTTAGGGATTATGTCCAATGTTAATGCGTAATTACGTCTATAATAAATATAAGCCCGCAACTAGAACATTTAGGTCACTGGGGATAGTTTGCTATTCAGCCAGCCAAGGAAATAATTACTTCGTCAAATGATTTTGTAAAGAATTGAGATTCTCTCAAACCTCTCCCTCCCGTCATTAGCTTCAAACCCAATTGGCAAGGGTGGCAGCACTAAAATGTCACATTGGTGAAGGTACATTTGGATGCATTTTTTTAGGTATGTTTTTTTCTTTTATGTATAACCATTTGTAACACATCCTTAATGTGGGAGCATTCTTATTTAGGGTTTCTTGGCATTCAAATAGTTAGGTATAGAAATCTCTTATATGACATGGTATAGGCAAGTAAGTTATTTTATTCAATGTTAGTTGTAAGTTGTCTATAATATAAGCATATGATATCGGGATGAAAATTTTCATTTGTAATGACAGTTGCCATGTCAACAACGATGCCACATCCTTAATTAGTATATAAATTAGCATTGATTGTGTTATATTGGTTGTCTACCTTGTTGTGTCTTGAAGCTTGCTTATATTTTTATATAGTCTTATAGTTGTGTTTTAGCTTTATGTCACTTCTATAAGAGTATATTGCTATTTCGTAACCATATTGATGCATTAACATTACTCCTAGGGGGTTAGAGTTAGTCTAATGTTAATGTTAGCATATAATATGAGTCAAATTAAGTATTATTTTAATGCTTTTTAATTTAATATGTTGAATTTGTCTAATTAACATTACTACTAGGGGTTTTAGGTATATTGGTTGGTTAATAATACCACTTGTATGCTCTCTATAACTTGTCAATTTATTTATCAATGAAGTACTTTTTGGACAGCTTGACACCTTTGAGTGAGTAGATAGAAGTACCCCCACCTCGCTAATCACCTATTGGTAAGCACCTCTCCCCTACGCGTAGTAAATGAAAAGGCCCACCTTTTCCTATAGACTATGGGCCAACCCGCAAGGCTTATTGGTACCGGCCGGAGGGAGCTCGAGTTCGCAATGGGTAGGCTTAGCGGGCAAGATTGAGCACAGGTAAAAGGATCCATCCCCGTGTTGGAAGAGAACTCAACTACGTGCTTGCATCTTCCGAACCTACGGAACGACCAAACCTACAGGATTAAAATGTAAACCTACAGGGCAAGAATCACGTTCGACCGACGAGAACCGCGTTGTTAAAAGCTACGAGACATTTCTAGGAAATGCTCACTATTTTAATTTCAGGAACTATAGCAAATTTGCAGCTTCGGAACACCAATAACAGGAACATGTCCAGATCCTTAAACACCACTTTTTGGAAACACTCGCTAATTTAAGAGCACCCCCTCTAAGAACAGCAAGGGATGTAGGTCTACGTGGATATCCTGATAATCTCCACTAACACTCACAAGTTGGAACACATGCACAGATGTCGTAACATTGGTACACAGCCTTATAAAGCTTAGGAAGGTCCTAGGAACACATGCAAATATCGGAGCATCTAAGGAACAACAGGGATATCCAGCCGGAACACCACTTATAGGAGCTTTTGCCTTTACTGCTTAAACTCGGTAAACTGGCTATGTATCTGCTGCTACCCTTGCTTCAACCGAATCAACTGCCTCTGCCTCTGCACCTGCCCTTGTAACCTATGCTACTGGCTTTCTTACTGCTACTGGTACCGGTGCTTAAACTACTGTCATTGGTGCTACTTCTCTAGCTACTGGTGTTACTGGTGGATAAGCTAAGTCAACTGGATCATCTTCTGGTGGATCTGCGGGGTCATCATTTCGGTCAACCGCATCGATCATCGTACTTTCCTATAATAGAGTATATAAAGAAATAGAGAGTTTTCTCTTTAGAAACTTTCTAAAAGTAATTAATTACATATATAAATAAGAAAGAGAGATCAGCGGATCTCTTTTTTTTGCTTAGTAAGCATCTTCTAAACCCTACTTCGAACGCCCACCCCTACGATCCCCAGCCTTTTTATAAGTAAGTAGAGCGAGCGCCCCAAGGAAATGTGTCGTTTACCGATAGGAGAAGGAAGAACGCACAGCTTATGAAATGAATTGATTGTTTGATTCATTCTCTTAATGAGAAACAAGCCAGAATGGAACTAGACGGAATGCGGCTAACGGAGAGATTATTCTACTTAGTGTTCCTACCCATTTGTTTGTTCAGGGTTTAAGGCCCTTTCATTTTCCGCTCTTGAGCCCAGTCAAAAAGAATAAGGCAGGGGACTCTTTTTAGTTCTTCTTCCCCCGCTAGCTAGTCAGTCGTCTCATTGCCCAACCCACCCAGAAATAAGGTAGTCTCCTCTGCCCGGTATCGGAAATGATCTAGTAGAAATAAGAATTCAAGTAGATCATTGGGGTAGTTCTATTCCGTCGAGTCGTTTCTTAGGGGAGGGTGAATAAGCGCCTTATTGTTGGGCCCCCCAGCATGCCCCCAGCACCCAGTCTTTTCACTTCTTCGCAGGGAATTATGAAGGAAATACGGCGTGAGAGTTGCTCTTCTTCTACAGACAGTTCGAAGGGCATCAATATTATGTATGTTTATTTAATCGATATTATGTCTGTTGATTGATAGGGGCAGTTCTCGGGGGCGAGCAGTAATGGTTAGCAGCGGAGCATAGGTAGGGGGCTTGGAGAAAGGCGCTAACTAAAGGTCATAGGTCCCGGAGAAAGGTGGTGAGATCAACTCCCCTTAGCAGGCAGGCAGCCTTATAGGAGTAGGGAGGTCCCCGACCAGGAAGGTGGTTGCAGGATAGGGAATCGAATCCAGAAGAGATCAATGAATCGGGAAGCACTCACTCAGCCAGCCGAACAAGCAAGCCAAGCAAGGTAGAAGCATTAACCGCATTAGGAGGTAGAAGTAATGGGTTCTTATAATCCGCCAAGCAGGCAAGCAAGCAGGCCAGCTGGTAGAAACCAGGTAGAAGCATAGGAGGAACCAGCGGCAGAAGCAAGCACAGGTAGAAGCCCGGGTCCGGCCAGGTAGAATAACCTGGTGGTGAGTTAAGGCAGGTGAGTGAGGGGAAGGAAAGGGGATAGGTGAGTGAGTTAAGATAGGTCCCTACCATCCCTGAATCAGGGTAGGTGAGCTTTAGTTCGTGCCTAGACTCCCTGAGTTAAGGTAGGTGGGTCATCCCATCCCACCCATACCTACTACACGGGGCAGGTCAGGATGATATCATTATTCATTCTCTCCCTCCTTTCCCCATATCCCGGTAACCTCCGCATTCAGTAGATAAAGAATGCAGGTCTGGATCTCCTCTCCCCCACAGTAGGCAGTGCTGGTAACTATCCGTCAGTGTGGTTCCAAGATGACCATATATGTGCGTAGGCGATTCCCAGAAGCCGGAAGGATTGATTCATGTTTGTTTAGTGCAACGACCTATTGCTACCAACAACCTTTCCTGTTAACTACCCTACATATTGATGGCTAACTTACTTGAACTTAGATATTGGAAGCGAGGGCTTTTGGCACTTTGAACTGGTGGACTATTTACCTTTTCTCTGCCTACAGGATTACTTTCTGTTGGACAGCACCAGTCGTTGGATCGTTGAAACTGCCCTCTTGAATTGATTCAATACAGCAAGCAGCCAGACTCCTCAGATTGGAAGGGAGGGCTTGGTGGGCACTTTGAACATGGCTATTTACCTTTACTCAACAGCCTACACAATTAATGGAGGAAGTTGATGGCACAGGAAAGAGGAACCACCCGTTGTTGGATCGCGTAAGAACTGCCTTCCTGGATTGAGGAACTACAGCCAGACGATCTTGGAAGAGAGAGCTTCTTGGGTGGGGTGGGGTGTTGAGTGGCACAGGAAGTTGGATTGTGGGAACTCCCTGCTTGGATTTACTCCTTACTTTGAATATCTTACACGCTTGGGTCAGCACAGCAGAGCAGAGCTGAGCACCTTACTATAACTACTTGTCTTTAACCAACCACCCACCCACCCCCTTTCCTTCTCTCCTAAGTGTGAGCTCTTGGGAAGAAAAAGGCGGGCTACCCCGAGGAACCTTCTTAGCAGAGAGATCTTTCAAAACACGAGGACCTCTAGAGAGAGATTGACCCGTTATTCTCTTTCAAAACACGAGGACCTCTACTCTATTTTGAATCTGTGGCCTTAATTCGCCTTAATTTGGGCACAAAAAACCATATCGCCGCGGTGCGGTATACGCCTTACTGAATAAAGGCCATATCGCCGCAGCTATCACCCTTACAATTTGATAGTCTAGGATGAAACGCTCGCTTGACCATCGGGAGGGCGAGGAGAAAGGCTCGTCCGAACAAGGAGAGGGGGAGTGGATTCCTTAGACCAAAAACTAGTATGCTCCCCCTTTGAGCCACGAAGGGTTGGGGGCCTAGTTCACTTCTCTAAAAGTGGGTAACATCCGTCATATGAATCCCTGTCCGGAAACCTCTCAGAGTCCGAAAAGTCTAGAAACCTCTCCTCAGAGTCCGAGTCCGAAAACTGTGGAATATGTGAATGTGAGAATCATCCTGAGCCTCTGAAGCAGCCGAAGGCCTCTGAAGCTGAGCCCTGAGAGCCCTGTGCCCCTGAAGCCCCTCCTCCCCTGGGAATAGTAAGCGAAGCGCCCCTGAGAGAGAGAGCTCGCCCCCCTGAAGCGAAGCCCCCGAAAAAAAGCGAATGGGAAGCGAAGCGCACCCATGAGCGAGCCCCTGAAGCCCCTAAGCCTGAGAGCCCCTGAGCCCATGAATAATCCCATCCCTGAGCCTGAGCCCACGAATCCTGAACCAACCTAATATATATCTTGATTCGATAAAACATGAGATGAGCCCAGAGATTTCACCTTCATAGAAGCTGGCTCGGGGACGCGGTGGGTCGAGGGCGCATGTGAAACCGCCTAAAGCCCGGTGCCTGCTTTAGAGAAATAAGGAAAGGACTTGCCTTGAGTCTGGATAGTTAGTGCCCGTCGTGCCTGTTGTATAAAGCTAAGTGCCCTTTGGGAAAGAAAGGCCGAGTGCTTGCGAGTGTGCCTGCTGTAGATAAGGACTTGCCTTGATTCGGTGCTGTCTTAGGAGGGTGGGACAGGGAAGGGGAAGGAAAGAAAGACAGTGCTTGCCTGTGGGAGATGGATAGTGCCCCGTGCCCTAGATAAGTGCCCTTCGGGAAAGAAAGACAGGAAAGGCCAAGTCTCGTCTTTCGTGCTGCCCAAAGTGAGTGCCTTCATTCTTATAACGTTATTTAGCTTTACACGTATTACGTATTATCATTTAGGAATTACAGTATTGCTGCCGAGGGGAAGGGAGGGATCTCAGCGGGACTGGAACGTCCGGCTCACTGGTTAAGCCTACTTATATGAAACTGCTGTACCCCTAGAGCTATTTACCAATTCTTATATGTTACCGCCTAGGTTGCCTATTATTACGTTAGAAAATTATTGAAGATACGTTCTTAGGTTTCTTAGACAGATTAGGAAAGTCAAAGCTGAACGAGGGGACGGCATGGCGGCATGGCATCAGCTGGCATGGCATCAGCTGGCATCATGAGCTGGCATGGGCTGGCTGGCATGGGCGCTTGATCACTGGCAAACTACCTTCTGGTTGGTTAGGCATCCAGGCTACCTTACTCGATTTACTGCTTCGGCATATAGGCAGGGCACTCTTCACTCCCTAGTCTATGGAACCTAGTCTACCATACCTAGTAATACCTTATTCGGACAGACAGAGAGAGATTGAGAGATTGAGTGAGAGGCCATATGATCCGTGGTACCTATTTTTTCTTATTTCACAGTGCTACCTCTAGATACGGTCTTTACCAGTGCTACCTATAGATCACTTTTGTATTAGATTATCTACTATGATCAGTGGTATGATCAGTGGGCACCTCTATATACGTTATTTCAGGTGCTATATGCCCTACTATTTCACTTATATTTAGTTGTGTTCTCACCGTAATACAGAGATATTAGTACGTTATAGAATAGAGAACTAATGCTTTAGATACTCTTATTATTTATATTCTTTATAGAAGTAAAGGGGCAGGGGTTGGGTTAGAAGGTTACGGCAGCGAGCGGTGCGGAGGGGAACAGACTGGACAACACCTTCCTCGAACCTGAGCTTACCCCACCACCTGAATACCCAAATAGATTATTACCTTGAAACCACCTTGAGACCACCTTGAACCTTACCCTACCTATCTATTAACTGCATTTACCTTTATCTATATATAACTGCATCTGGATCACTTAGCCTTAATTATTAGCCCTATTATATTACTGGATCACTTACCTTATTATTTATCGAATCCTACCAGCAACATTGAGGAGAGGAATCCAAGTCCTATCCAATCCAATAAGATATTCTATGCTCTTTAAGACAAGCAACGAGTGAAGATACCTGTCAAGCTAAGAAGAAATCCTCCTGATAGTGAAGCCAATAAGAATCAATATCTAAGCGATTAGCCTATGTTTCGAATCCCTACACACTCACCCCCATCGGTCGGTCACAGTATATCGTCGGTGAAGTCCTACTAGTTACTAGCAAGCGCGACACCACTTCCGTATAGCTGAGGCGTATGAGTTCGTCGCATCTTTGAATCACAATACACAGGTCCACGAGATACAAATGCATTATGATCCTTATTAACAATGCACTCTTGCGACTTTGTAGTGTTGATTCCTCTATGCATGTTGAATAACAACATGCTATGCTACATGTTGAATCACAACATGTAGTGACCATAATCAATATTGTATATAAGGAAGGACCTCATAACCAAGAGAAAATACTAAGGATGAACCTATTGAATTGAAAACCCAAGATTCGAGGCTGATTTCCCTACCTAATGAAGAGAGAAAAAAGCATGATGCATCCTTCCTTATTTATCTAGGTGATTATGAGGGTAAAAACCTAGATGCAATTAAACCTAATTTACCTTCTCCTACCTAATGAATAGAGCTGTTGTCTACTACGCTTTGGATACGGAGATGAGTTATCTGAAGCAGGTATCAAAAAGGGGAGGTATCCAGAAGAGCAGGTCTCCCCGAAGAGCTATGGTATGGAAAGCTTGATCAGGAAGGCAGGATGGGCAAGAGAGAAGGCCTTTCCCGTAGCTCCTTCCGATAGGCAAGCCATCCATAGAGAGTGCTTTTACCAGCTTGGGTGAGGGAGAGGGGAAGAAATATGAGTAAGTGGCACAAATTCTGCCAACTACGATCTATAGTTATAGAATTTAGCATAGCGAAGCGAAGGTTATCCCTAAACTGTCCAGGGTATAGATCGATCTACGTTGCCGTAACAAATTCTGAACACGAATTCTGTTCGAACCTTTTGGTATGTATGTATCCCTTCCCCCGGAACTATAGATAGATCCGAAGATCCACGAGAAACTCCATTCCGCACTGCTGAGTCGTCGGACTTATCCACCAAGGATGGGATGGAATTTGAGTTTGTGGATTGCGTCGGGGAAAATCTACCTACCAAAGCTAGGCAGATATATAGACTCATTTCCCGCTGCTAAGAGAGAGCAAGGAACAAAATGATTGTTTGTTCGGACTAGCGCCCACCCTCACTCCTTTCGGGTATGCGGGTACTAAGAGTCCTCCCACTACCAACCAGCAGACGATATATCATCTGGCTGGGTCTTGCCGGTATCAACAACAACAATCTAAATCACAACCTATGGAAACGGGAACAGCAACTCACTATGGCTCTTGGCTGGCCCAGACAACGTCCTGTGGGTGAGTAAATGCAACAAGACGGGCTAGACGACGTCCTGGGCTGCAGTAGATCGAGAGGTCGTTCCGTCCCTTGTCCCCAATAGGAATAATATGGGTAATATGTTTCCATACAATGTTGCTCCGATCTGACCCAGCTGGCGAGCAATCCCAGTCCGCGGCAGAGGAGACAGCGAGCGTACCTTTGTTCGCTTCTTCTCCACCAAGCACGGGAGTTTGGGTGGGGATAACTGTAGGTCGGTGGCTACCTGAGGAAACTCCGATTCGATCCGCCGGCTGGGAGGCACCTACCTCATCCCGATCGCAAGGAGAGGTTCACCATGATGGGCTAGGTACTTCTCTTTGTGTCCCGGAAAGGAAGGACGGACCGGACATCATACTTTTGCGGCATGCTCTTCATATTTACGGATTCGCATGCATATAGACAGACTCCCTCCTTCCCAACGTCTTTCCTTATCCATCTTACTGAGGTAGATAAACAGATATATATATTATTACTGACTTCCACTTAGTGATTGATCCCGGAAGAGTGAATGGTTCCATATTGGGATCGAATGAAATGAGAGTTATACTGAGGTTTCGTGAATGGGCCCCTAGCCAGCAGCCCGCCCACACCTGTGTAGAGTGGATCGTTCAGCACCTGCGGCACGAACCAATTTTTGACCCATCGGCCCTAGTATCATAGGCGACCGAACGGCCGCCCCCCTAATTACTGGACCAACCTGCTATTATAATTCCATAAACACCTAGCGAAGATATGGCAGACAGATAAAGTATACCTATGTCCGAATCTGGCGATACCATACCATGATCAAAAGGTACAACGGCCCGAGCAACCAAACTTAGCATAGATGTAACCACTGGAGCCATTCTAGAGAGAGATAAATTAGCACTACTTGGTGAAATAGGTTCTTTCATAGCTAATTTCAAACCATCTGCTAAAGGTTGTAACAATCCGAACGATCCAACTACATTAGGACCCTTCCGACGTTGCACGAGAGCCATTACTTTACGTTCGGCTAACACTAAGAAGGCTACTCCTAGTAGAAGTGGTATGATTATTCCAGGTATTTCAGCTAGAATAGCAATGTACGTTTCCGATTTCCTATTAACTCATGATCGGGGTCGACCCGATCATGTCATGATATTTCTCTCATGATTGGGCCAATCATGATAAGGATGGGACCTATTCTCGAGGAGCAGCTCCAAAGGGAGAGGAACTATTCACTATTCAAGGTCATCCCCTATATTTATTTCTTCCCCTAAAAGCCTGCGCATAGCTCAGGTAAGGTCATCCCCTTCCCCTCAAAGAGCATAGCGTAAGTAGCGGAGCCCATGGATGGTTTGCCTGGTTCTTCCATCATCCAATTCACTGAAATGAATCGTGCAGAGAAGCCGCTATTATATATGTAATTACGCTTTTTCCTTCAATTACGTATATAATTCATGGGAAATAACTCGATGTAATTACGTATATAATACATTAATCTACTTCGGAGTTTCTTAGGGATTTGACTAGATAACTCCGGAGAACAAAACCTTAAATTGATCACGCTTCTGCGAAAGTATCTACTCGTTATGGAATCTTAGGTGTCAAAGTGCGGATCTCATTTTTCCCTTAACAAAACCCATCGCACCGAATGAAGAGGGAATCCCTGTCTACTAGAGCCTTGATTCGGTTCCTTAAGGAAGTTTCGAAACTGGTATTTCTCGAAACGGAACCCTCAGTTACAGCAGCGGATGCTTGCGGATCCGCAGTAGCGGGGTGATGAGCTTGAGCATCAGGCGTCCCCATCCCCAGCCCATCCCCAGGGAGGACTGAGCAGGGAGCGGCGGCTGTCCGCCCGGCGCTTGAAGCAGGTCCACCTGCTCCCGTAAAGGAAGAATAGGGTCCGGGCCGTTTTGCCCTCGAAAATGGGAAACGGCTGCCTCCCCTTCGGAGGACGATTCCATTAAAATCTCAATTTCCGCCGAGTCCTCCTTCCAGGTTGAGGTTGAGCTCGATCCGAAGTACTCGCTCGCGCAACCTAAGTAAAGATTATTCCCATTTATAACCTGTCCCACTGTTATCCAAAATATCCAAGAAATAATTGAGACTAATAATGGTTTAAACACCAAGAAAAGAATAAGGCGGGATAGTGGATCACAGAAGAATAGAGTCAGGAACAACTAACTGCCTTGTTCACTGGCTCGTACGAGCTGGCTGCCAATCCACTTGAACACTGACTCCTATTCTATCCCGCTAACACTTGTGATATTCTCAGTTCATTCCAGGGCGCTTAGAAAACGCATTTCATTTCCGTGTTGTACCGGTCTCTTTCTTCTAGTCGAGCGTCTGACTTCCATTTATATATGTAATTGTTGAGATCGTTGAGATCAGGCCTACGAGAGGTATTCAACAAGCGCCACTCAACTAAGCCCTCCATAGAAGTTAAAGGAAGTAAAGCTACATACTACTGGAAAGAGATGGGCTTTCTATTTCTTGCGGGCTATTGATTTCGGGTTGAGACTTTGCTTGCTTACTTTCACACATCCTTCAGTGAGCTACGGGCTATCCTATTTATGCTCTCTACGGAAACCATCAACATTGGGACTCCTACTCCTACTTGCTTGCCCGCGTGGACAGAAAGAGAAAGCCTTCCTCCCCCTACTTCATCTTTCGCAAGTGAATCTTCTAGAATCACAAAGGATGAAGGCACTCCACCGGGAATACCTGAGGTTTGATCCGCTGTTGTGGGAATACCGGGAGGATAGAAGCCATCAAACCCACTCTCTTTCTTCTAGTCTCTAGTCTGAAAAGCGACTTCCAACTTTCTATCTATATAAGTGATTTATGAGAATATTTTATTTATGAGATCTTTCGCAGGCCCCCTTCTGAAATAGATCTGCGGAGACTGATTCAAAAGCCTTGGACAGCAACAGCAGGATACTTGCTTACTTTCTTTGCTCACAACCTTGAGTTATATTAGAACTTCGACTGAGCTATAGTCTCCCCGGACTGGACTACTTGATCACTTCCTCCTAAAAGCCTTCCTATCAAGCCTTCTGATCTTTCTTAATCTACTTGACTAATCTCTTTCCTACTTCGGTTGCTTCGCTTCCTTCAGCTTTCAACACTCGAACAGTTCCTTCAGCGGACAGATGAACTAAGACTAATCAAAGTCAAGATGAACTAATCCGTGCTTGCTGTGAGTAGAGGAGGGTTCTAGCCCATTCCCTTACGGATAGCCCGTGCCAAGCTTGATAAGAGAAGCCTTGGCCTTATTGAAGAATGCTTCGAAACCGGCCTAAAAGCTTCCATCGCCTCTCCATACCCAAGCCCATAAAGCAAGCCATCTCTCCATCAAGGAGAAGCCGGCCGGGTCAATGCTAGGATCGATCTTTTCCCCGAATACACCAAGAATCTTGATTTGCTTATTAGTTCTTAGTTCGAGGATCTCCACGGGTTGCCCTGTAGTTATGGCCCCAAAAGCGCTGCTAGCTAGTCAAGGGCGCTTTCTGACTTTGATTTCACCTTGAATCTGCTGGCCCATATCGATAGAAAGCAAGGGGTCAGGGAAAAGCCTATTTAAAGTTGACCGATAAAAGCCGTTCGAAAAGAAGTGGATTCGCTTATCACGTTGCCCCAAATGGAGTGGTGAGAACCGTTCAACCTCCTTCAAATATTTGATTCCTGGTTCGCTATTGGCTCTCCCTTCCTATCAATCTAACTAGAAAGCCCACGGACCTATCAATCGAACTAGAAAGCCCCTACTTTCATATCTTGATACCTTCCCTTTCTCTTTCACTCTAAAATCACTGAATTACAGGGCGTAGAAGCTTTCCTTAACTAAAGCATTTGGAAGCATCATATATAGAATACAAATGAGCATTTCTTCTCTTAATCTCGAGACTCGAATGATCAATAGCTCAAAATGAGTGGAAAAAAAGATGATTCGCCCCGTCCGATTCTCCCCGATAAATGGGGTATGCTCGTTATATACAATGCGCCCCTGTTCGATTCCAAAGTCCATCGATTCGTTTCCCAAAGTTCTAAGCTATAGTACGAAAAGTACGATCCTATAGTCTGATCCTATACTTCCTATAGTGAGCAAAGTTTATGTACTATAGTGCTGCTCTCATTCTCCCAATAAAAGCGCATTTGTCTGATTATACGATGCACCCTTTGCTCTTCGAAGAAGTAGCTTCACTGATTTCACCTATTTATCCAGAACTCTCAATTGCAGATCCAAAGTGAGCAATACCATCAGCGGTATCAGCGGTATAGGTAGCAGCAGTTTACCCCGCAGCCGGGTCAAAGGCAATTTCATTTTGAAAACCAGTAGTTCCATTTCCGGATCGATATTCATTGCTCCCATCCCTAGAGACATAAGATAGCAGCATCAATTGCAAGGCTAGTCCCCCGGGGTAAAGATAGAAAAGGCGAGAGAAGCGGGTGTTGGGGGCATGACTTTAAGAAACAGATCGATAGCCATCATCAGGTCCTCACGAACCTCGAAGAGGTGAGGTGCAAAGTTAGCAGCAGCTGAGCCAAAGGTAAAGGCATAGGAACATGGAGTGAGTGGGAGTAGACCGACTAGGTAGGGATCCATACATAGGCATCAGAGGAAGAGATGGGAGCAAAGGCAAAGCTAGTAGTATAGATAGTAAGATAAGGTTGATACTATATATGTGCATCCCTGACCAAAGAAAATATCTCGGACCAATCAGCTCGGACCAATAAAGACACTTAACAAACAACCCTTTGCTTCCATTTGGTATTCGGCTGGAAAAGACGAATCGACTTGCATTTCTCACTAAATTACGAAAGGTGCCGAACACTTATTAGTTATTGACCGGGTTAAGGCAGCAGTATTTGACCCGGAACCCACAGTATATTGAGATCGGGACCCATAAGTAGCCGGAGCATTTACCGATCCTTCAGGTTTATCATGGAGTTAGTGGGTACGGACATTCGGAAGAGAAAGCTGGTATTATACGGTGTAAAAGGTTGGGCTACCAAGCGTGTACCGGATGGATTTTGTTTCCCGTTAATGATGAGCTCTATGATGATGCGATGAAAGGCGTCGTTTCGATCGGTCAACCATCATACCTATTTGTTAAGTGCTGGACTCTCTTGACTAGACCAGCAGCTATACTTTGGTCAGCGTAGGAAGTTTACCTCATTTACTAAGTAGCACCACCTGCATCCTCACCAGTTATAGATCGAACAGATTCGGTAGCAGTCCCCCACTGGCAGAGCCTATTTCAGTGAAAGATTAAGTTCCAGAGTCTCCCAGGGCAAAGGCATCAAAAACGGAACCACCAATTCCAGACCTAGTCCTAGAGCCATAATAGGTAGTAGCAAAGAAAGGAGCACAGCCACTTGCAGATGCATATGCAGTTATAAACCCATCACCTTGTGCAGATACGGATGCACAGCCAGCACCGGTTGGAGTTTACCCAGTTTACCTTGATGACCCATAACCCATTGATTCATAATAATAAGAGACAAAGAAGCAAGCAGCACCACGTACAAATGCAGATCCCATTTATTAAATTGCCCAAGCAAAAGCGCTAGTAGAGGTAGCAGCAGCTAAGGTAGTAATTGACCCCGAATCCGCCCCATTTTACCTGGTATAAGAACCAGCTATAGAGGAGGAAAACACAATTTAACCACCGATTCGGCAGTTAAGGTCGACCCACCAACAGCAGCGGATTTCGTTGCAAGGCTGTCAGTCCCAGGTACAGATCCAAACCCAGTTGACCGAGATTAATACCCCGTTCAGCCTTACTTGCTTACTTTGAGCTCTTCCAACCACAAGCGAACTATGATTATTACCTGTGATTCTTTGCCTGTGATTTCTTGCTTTACGCCTCGGCTTAGGCGCAGAACTCTTAATCTACCAGTAGAAAACGGGTAGTCCCCCTGACCTCTAAGGGATTCTCATATGACCACAGGGAAGGTACCCCCGAAGCGGTAAAAAGCCTGCTTGTCGGTAATAACGTCTGGTGACTGGTTGTAGCTAAGCCTTACCTCGACGTGGAACGTGACAATATGTAGGGTGCATTCCCCCTTACCGCCTGTGAGGGCTTACAGATCTATTATATTACGATTTCTTCGCAGGGCGTGTCGGTGCCATATAGTATATAATTATATGGGGATAGACGGGGTATCTCTTTTTAGAGCATCCGAAAGTGATAAACCTCCATGTGGTGGGAGTTCTATTGATAGTAAACAGACCTATTCTTTAGGTGACAGCTGTCGTCAAGGCGACCCTTCTTGTTGTGGCAGCTAAGGTGCAGAAGGTGATAGCCGTCCAGGTTACCATTGCAATAGCAGTAAAGCTCTTTGTTCCCTTATTAGGGTCCCTTACTGTAGAAACTATTACCGGTATTGCCCTGGTGTGGTGTGCGCGAGCTGTGGAGGAGAAGGTGGTCTTTAGTTAGACCCCAGCCGTAGCCATGAAGGTGAAAGTATCTTTTGTTTCTATCTGTTCCCTCGAATTGAAAGTCATGTGAATGCCAAGAATCAATAAATTCCAATCCATTGCCAATACTAATATTTACTCTTTGCTCCATCTATAAATAGTTCATGAAATCACTAAATCAATATACTAGTGAAACCAATAAACCAATTCACTAAATAAGCAAGTCCACAGAGCAATTCCATGAATAAACCAATCATCAGTATAGCAATTCAACTATGAGTAAACAAATCAGTATATCAATTCTATAAATAAGCAAGTCAGTGGGGGAAAGCCAATTCACTTAAGTGGGACTAATCGGAATTTCAATCTATGAACTATAAAGTAATAAATGAATACTGATAGTTCATTCGATAGGTTAGTCATTCCTTTGTTAGCCCATGAAGAAGTTCCGCATCATTAGTGGAGATTCTGTAATCTCCACGACGACCTTGCCCCCCCCTCATCAATAAGTAACTTGGACAAGCGGCTTCGCTCCTCTATTTCGGATAAATAGAGAGCTAAACGCTCCTCTATTTCGGATAAATAGAGAGCTAAACGCTCCTCTATTTCGGATAAATAGAGAGCTAAACGCTCCTCTCCCCTATGGTCGAGCGTTCAAACCCTTCTTTTTTATCTTCTTTAGGAAGCACCCTTTTGATTATGCCCCGTATCTTCTTTATTTACTTGTTTTTTGTATTAGTTATGACCCACCCCCTCCAAACCGGGTAACAGTTTCAGATAGATGGAGATCTTCTCACGAAGCCTTCTTTTGGATCTTCTTTATTCACTTTTCATTCTCTTTTCACGCCTTGGATCTTCTCACGAAGCCAGAACCTTGGGGCACGTGCTCGATAAAGGGGTGGGTGCTTTTACAGACAGACCTTTTAGTTAGGACCCCTATACGCATACCTTTCTTTTTACTCATAGCTTTGAGCAATTTACTTTTTTAAGGGTCAGGCCTAGACACTTAACTTCAAGTTCCACTATACAGCCCTTCCTTTAGGGAGGGAATGGTTCAGCCTACACGATGAATGGAAGTGGCGCATAGGAACAACCAGTTGTGGGAGGGATCGTGCGTGGAAAGAAACTGCCCTGTTTGATTGACTACTGCCTTACTTAGAATATCTTAACGCTTGGGTGGGTGGGCACAGCATTCTATTACCTTTACCCTACTTATTGCCTTTACTTCACGTGCGACCGTGCTACCAACCAATAACCACCCTTCTCTTTACTTACAACACTTAGTGAGTAATTGGACGTGCTTCCAAACCACTTGCTTTAGCAATCTTAGTAGAGTGGGTAGGCACTATTGATCTTCTTGGGCCGGGCTGAAACCCCTGATACGCTTGATTAATTAAGACTGCATAGGACCTTTAGATGCCTACTCTATTATTTTAGTTCCACTTTTGCTACCACCTTTACTATTTGACTTCCATAGGCTCACTGAAACTTTGAGCATTTGAAGGAAGGGCTTCCAAAACAACCACTTGCTTCATAAATGGTGGGTACGGCACTATTGCTATTGTTCCGGCCGGGCTGAACTTGGCCAGCCAGATATGATTGATTAATTCTTACAGCTTTGCTAGTACCTTTAGATCCCTACTTGCTTGCCTGAACTTAAGTGTTTACCTACTCTACCAACCCACCTTCTTTACCAACCTCTATTTCATATCTCACTTACCCCACTTACTGATGCCCAAACCTCTTGCTTCAGCCAGGAATCAGAGGAGGGTAGGCACTAGGATATTAACCCCCTCCTACCTTCCCTTGTTTCCAAACTATTTACCCACCTGAAGACCTAGACCTGCCTTCTCCCTATACCACTTTCATGAATGCTTAGTGGCTACTGCACTTAGACCGGTATTACCTTTAGATCCCCATTTCTTTATGTTGGATAGACAGCCAGCCGGCCGTTGGATCCTCGGAACTCCCTTCTTTATTTGAGGAACTACAGAACTTATTAGATTCACATGGTCTTTTATCGGTTTCACTTACGACTGCCCGATTATATGCATGAACTACAGCCAGACGATCTTGGATGGAAGGAAGCGCTTGCTTGCTTGAATAGTGGGGTGGGTGGCACAGGAAGTGGGATCGTGGGAAGGAACTCACTGCTTGGATTTACTCCTTACTTTGAATATCTTACACGCTTGGGTCGGCGCAGCATTCAACCTTTACCCTAGCTATCTTCCCTTTACTTAAGTGCATACTACACCTGTTCCACCAGACTCTTTATACTTGCCTTCATCCAACCTTTGTTTATGCATGGCGTGGAGGAAGTGCTGCTTGCCCCCAACACTTGCTTCAGCCAGGCCAGGAATAGGAGGGGAGGGTACGGCAGAAACCTTGACTCTTACGAGATATCCACCTTTTAGATACTTTACTTACTACTGCTACCAACCTTTCATGTTAACCACCCTTTTGACTGACTACACTTAGGGAAGGGAAGCCTTGTACGTGCTTGGGTAGGCAGGCACTTTTAGAACCTTTACTCAGCAGCCTACCTCGTCTTTATTCTTAAACCAGGAATTCATGATTAACAAAGCATGAATTCTATGACTTACCTTTTTAATGCCTCAAACAGCGAGCGTTGGTTGCAGCAGCACCGACTTCCAATAGAGCTGTTGGACCGCTTTCCTGATAGCATTCACAGGAATCACACTTGCTCAAAGGACGGACAGATTCGGTGGTATCACTATGACTATGGAGAATTATGGGAATTGCTTAATCTACGTTATTATTGCGTGTTGTCATATTACACCTCAATATTGATCAGATGGGAATGAGGCCTCGATCCTACTATCTATTTACTTGTTCCCTTCTCGATCGGGGATTCAAGATAGGCATAAATCAAGGAGAATGAAGGTTATTGCTTATACAGGGTCTTTGCAGATATCGCTTCATGACAGATTGGAGGATGCTGTTTTGCCTTCAGGAGATTGATTTGGACATGGTGGGCCTTCACGGGATTTCAGATTATGGTATAGGGTCCCTTACAACCTACCAGAGGCACCTTCTACAACTTGGGGAATCTCACAACCTATTGCTCCTGAATGGTCTTTCGTGCACCCAAACTTTGGCAGCTTCATGTGCTTTCGCGACAATGACAGAGCTAGTGTGGCTGACTATGTCCTAGCCAACCAGGAGTTGCTCTCTCGCATTAGACACTTTTTAGTCTACCCCCTCCCCCTTGCAGATCGTGTCCCTTCTCCATAAATGCCTACCCTCCTACCTTGTCCCACCTTGCCCCTCACTAGTGCCCTGTGCAACACTTCTCACCTTCATCAGTTGATTCCTCCCCTTTTCTATTTATCGTCTCTTGAGACAGCCTCAACTGAGGATGAGCTTCTCTCCAAGGCTAGTTGGGAAGCTGCCCTTCACTCTGACGCCCATACCATTCGACATCTCTCCTATGCCCCTAAACTTAGCCTATGCCTTATGAACTGTTGGTTCAATGAGGAGTGCAAACTCCACCACAAGCATCTTTTATTTGCTTTCTTGCACGACCCCCTCTCCCTTATGGTCGAGCGACTACGTTCCTCTCCTTTCCCCACCTTCGGAAAACATACCATTAGTCAAAATGAGAGTTCCTTTCCTTAAAGAGACGTGAGCTTCCTGAAGCCCTCCGTCAACCACCCAAAGCATTCTTGCATGCCCTTTCCCTCGACAATCCGCTTTCCCCCTTTATTTAGATCCTCATTTCTTGTTCTCCCATACAACCTCTTTTTATGTTCCCATGCAGCCTCCAATCCACATCTCCTTGACCCCCTCTTCATGTCATTTCTTCTCCTATAGCGACATCAGGAGAGCTGTTATATGACTCACGAGCACCAATAAGGCTGCTGATGACGAAGGCCTATAGGTCAAGTTCCTAAAGCATGGTATTCACTCTCTCGACATTCACATTGCTGATTGTTTACCCATGCTATTTGTTTAGGTTTCCCTTAGGCATGGTCCCACCATATCATCCACGTACTTTTCAAATCGAGGGCCAGTTCAGATTTGAACAATTATAAAAACATCATGATTGGACACACCTTCTCTAAGTTGTATGCTACAGTGCTTTTGTGGCTATTTGATGAGCTTGAGAAGAGGAACCTCAGGGCTAGAGGATAGGCAGGTTTCTGCTCGGAGTACAAGACCATATGCAAAGTAAAATGTTCTTTTAATGCTCTTTACCTAATCTAATCTAGACTAATCAATGAAAGTGCAGAAGTATAAATGAATATGGAGTAGATGTAGAGAATGAAATGCAATAAATGCAACATGCAACATGCAGCGAGCTAAATCCTAACTAGAGGAGCAAAGAACAAAGTCTGGAGATGCAATTGATAGCAGGGAAAAAAGTCCACCACTGCCCTTTATCCCTAGGCATTTGAAAGAATCCCATACCCTACCATGGATTGGACTAACACCCGACCATAGAGAGGGCGAGGGAATCTTCTGTAACCCTTACTCCGAACTATCGGGAAGCAATCTAGGACTATTGGAAAGTCGTGTGGGCATCGATTAAAAAGGCCATTCATTCTATCATTTGAGGAAGAATACCTAACTCATTTCTCTGGAAGGATGCAATGCCTAATCTCTGGAAGGATGCGATGCCTAACCCGACCCATTCATGTCTTATAACGAATGGAAATATGAGAAAGAAGTCTATTTTAAAACCCCCAGCTCTTCTAACGGCTCTTCTACTGGCTTTTCTCACAGATGGTCAATCAGTTAAATGGGTGCAGGAAGGATGGAAATATTATTTTGTGCCTCCCCCAACCAGGAAAGAATCACTCTAACGCCAGGACCAGGAACCAGATATCCTCTACTGGATGGTTCTATTCTACTGGCCTAATGAGTTCGAGTGAAGCGCTGGCCTAATGAGTGGTGAGGCTTGGATGACCCCCTGTGACTCGTTCCCATTCAATCAGTTCTAACGAATCAAAAGCCATTTAGTCTCTCTAGGTCTTCTAACTCTAGGAAAGCCAGTCATTTATCTTGAACCATGAGTAGCTTATTTCTGAGCTTATTTATGGTATTCGGATACTTTACTAAGGTAATTTGCATTAAGGATTGTTTAAGAGCAATCAACGGAAGGTAATTGGTCTAGATCATGGAAAACAAGTTGAAAAGCACCATCAGTTTCAATCAACAGATTATATACGTGCCGTTTACGACTGATAAAGAGTCCAACTATATGACCCGTATCTTGTGATGCACGCCGTCTTTGGCTCCTGAAGCAAATGTGAATTCTGTTGATTAAGCACAAGTTCCAAGTCCATTACCAGATCCATCTAAGAATGTTGGGGAGGGTCATTGTGATATTAGAAAACCCCATAGCAAACCAAATGCATATTTGGGGAGAAAAGAAAAGCCAAGAAGGAGAAGGACATGTCGAGATAAAGGATAACAATCAACCGCTCAATCTCGAACACGGAGATCACGTGAAAGTGGATGAACCATGAAATTGCGTATATAGTCTGATGCACTATTGACAGTTCAATATTGGTGCGTACCCGAACCCTTCGAGATGGATCCCATGCCAGTTCACCAAAGGAAAATGGGAATTAACCCTAGGTTAGATTGCATTTCCTTTGTTAATCCCTCCCGCTCCACATAATTTGATTGAGACTTCAAGGCATGTCAGAGTTCGCCTTTCGAAATCCCGATTCGTTGGATCGAATCCATCCGACATTTGGATCATATATAAATAATCTATACTCTTTTTCTGAGAATGATCGGCCCAGCCCCAAACATCCCCCCTAGCTTCGCCAAATGGTGAAAAGGAATGGATCAGTCCACCTTAAGCCACCACCTTAATAGAGGGCAGGTAAGTAGCTCCAACAAGCCTTTAGGGGGCTTGGGAGTAACCAACCTGACCAACCTTAAGGGGAAGGGGAAGGAGAATAACTCCAAGCTAGCCGTTAGGGGTATTGGAGTCACTATCCTTTCCACATCCTTCCTTATACTTAAGAGAGGGAAGGGGAAGCACTCTAACTAGCCTTTAGGGGCAGGAGAGAGGCACTACCCTTCTTCCAGCCTTAAGAGAGGGCAAGGTCAAACAACTCAATCTAGCCAGTTGGGGCATTTGAGTTACCAACCTTTAAGCCTTTAGGTAGGGGAAGATGACTGATACTCCAACACGCCTAACGGGGCCTGAGAGTCACTATCCTTCCATCCTTCTTATCGCCGGGTTCCTCATCGAATCTTTCAGTTTACCTGAGTTGTCGGTATGGGGGGCGTTATATTTTATATTATTATACGTTAACACACCTTATGCCAAAAGCCACCTCACGTATTATACCGATTGACTCAGGTTAGCCAGGAAGAAAGCCAGGCGATATAGATAGGGAAGAAAGCATATAAAGAAGAGAGCTAGGCGAGATACTTGGGAGCAGGGGAGCAGGGGAGCAGGAGCAAGAGCAGGGGAGCAGGTGACCAGTAGAGTAGGTGAGCAGTAGAGCAGGTAAGCCGGAGAGCAGGGGAGCAGGGAAGCAGGAGAGCAGGCTTAGCGGGTGCGGGTACTGGGCCCAGTCCTTTTCCAACCCCAAGAAAGAAAAGACATCAAGGTTAGCGGGTCGGGTCATTGCGGGTGCGGGTGTCGGTGCCAGTGTAGGAAGCAACTAACTATACGAACACAAGGAGAAGGCATGTAACGTATTCTAATAAGGGATTTGTACTTCCGCTAAGCTTCACTTCCGCTGCAATGACTACGATTACGACTACGACAAAGCAGGCGAAAGAGAGGTTTGGTAGGCGAATGCGGAGGTGGCGAATGCGGAGAATCGATCTATCCTTTCTTTCCCGTGAAAGTTGGTTCTACAGTACCACTAGCTTCTCCAATCCAGGACCTGCGAATGCTCTTCTTCAACAGGTTCAGCTTGAACCTTTACAGTATGTTTCTAATCAGGTGCTCTGTACAGTGCGTCACCACCACAAATAGAACAGTCTGAGTTTGAGGACTGCTTGGTAGGAGGATCCAAGATTGGCAGATTACCCATCGATTCCGCAGGCACCAAGTAATCACTCTTTTTATACCCAGATCCCTGGGCTAATTTGACTTTGTTATTCAGAAGAGCACTTATAATACCGGCCAATTTTGATGACAGTGATTGGGAAAGTTCACCGCTAATGAAACGCTTCTGGTTTCTTAAGAACGGTTACTGTTTTCATTGCTGCACTGACTCTGTTCCCGGATCTCATTATTACAGTTCACATTACCACAGCCCCTTGCTTGAAGCTTAAAGCCTCTTACCATTGGAATTGCACAGTTTGCTAGGTTCCCCACCACATCCTGCTGAAACTCCACTCACTGCCCAGGTTGCCTGTATGAGAAGCATTGTCTACTACTGCTGAAGTAGTTCCCATAATATGCAGCCTGCTGGATGAGGTCTAAATCTGTATACCCTGAAAGCTGCTGATGATTAATAATCCTAGTGGACCCATCATTCTCTCCATCTTAAATTGTTCCACCTTCTTCATCGTTCCCTCTTGTGTCTCCTTCACTTCCACTCAGTAGCCCCTGAAGATTACCATTCCCTTTATGAGCATTATGGACCTGATGCACTCTTGCTCTAGGGAGTCTAGGAAACTTCCCCCTGCCCCTTTTTTAATATCCCCCTTTTGCCCAAGGTGCCTCTATCAAAGAAGGCTCTAACATATCCTTACGGCACTTGCACTTGAAATGAAACCTGCGAAATGAAATGACATATAATTATTTGTTTGTTGAAATCAGTAAGCACTCTCCTATCTCCTCCAATAACATAAGATTTCTCTTTTTCCACATAAACCAAAAGACTTCCGTGGGTGGAACTAACCATCCACATCTTGTCAGAAATTATCTCTTGAAATGAATTCCATCCAGCCTGCCGTTGTCAAGGTCTTCTTGCATACTTGCTCCAAGGAAGAATTACAAGTCTCCAAATCGCTTGAGCATAAGCGCAAGAAAGGAACAGATGTTCCACAGTTGAAATATTTCCACAAGACAAACAATTCTGATTGGAAATGCTACAATCAGTAAGAATCTTACCAATAGCCAAACATCCACTTCCCATTCGGGCTCTAGCTGTGACCTGGTTGCTTCTCAGGCTCTCTTTCTTCAAAACCGTGTAGGTTCTAAAATGAGTATCTGGCAAATTCTACCTTTGGGCTAACTTAGACCATGGAAGAATGTTCCTGTTAACAATGATATTGCTAAAGGCACAAATTCGTTCTTTTTCCCATTCTACGGCAGAAAAGCCTCTTCTAAAGGCTAAGTGCTTACCACTGATGCACGAAATCTACCAAGGATACCTTAACATTTTACACTTTCTTTTTTCAGGGAAAATAAAGAATACTACTCCATGCTTTCCGGATTGAAACACTGCAGAACCCGAAACCTTCACAGGCATTTGACCGGGTATGCACGGCTCTCCCTGTGGAGTAAACCCTATGGTGATTAGTCCCTGTGACCTGTTGTAGCCTCTCCCCTGTGAGTAGGCCCTTTCCTTTCCTTGTGGAACGACCTTCCTGGATGATGGTGGAATGAACCTGCACTAACCAACTACCTCCTGTCTATGATTTATGTATGATGGGTATTGTGCTGTTGGGAAGGTGGGAAGGCCTGCTGTGCTGTCTCTGCCAGGTGCTATGGTGAGCCTCTGTAGTAACTGTGTTCTGTCCAGGGTAAGCTCTAAAGATTGCATATTAAAATTACTTACAAAGAAAAGGTAAACGTCTCGATGCGATAAGGATAAGGATAAGGTAAGAAAACATTCAAGCTCAAGGTATTATTATCGCTTAGCGCTTGTGCTAAGGAAAAGCCTTATTATAAAGGGACAACCCGAGGAAGCGAGTTAAGACCTGCCTTATGAACCGCTGGGAAGCCCGAGGTGTCTCACTCCAGGGAACATTCAAGCAAGGTCAACATTGGAACATTCAAGGTAAAGCCCAATGGGAAGCCCGAGGTGAGGTGTCTCATTACTTTCTTTATGGATAAGGTAAACTCAAGCATGGAAATCTTATCAAGCATGGACTTATCAAGCATGGAAAGGAAAACATTCAAGCTCAGAGGAGAGCTAGTCGTGCAAGCTAGCCATAGCGAGACCAAATGCTTTAGCAATTGCGCGAAAGAAGACCGGAGGAGAGATTCTTTCACAGAAGAAAGAACCGATATGAACAAACCCTAGAGCTGGCATTTAATGGTACACCCCCTTATCCACCACTTCCTCACCATTAGTCCGCCTACGATCAGAAAGGAGGAAGGCTGGAACCGGCCCGACGAGTAGTCAATCCGTGCAAAGGATTAGATTTTCAGCACGGACCTTTTGATCATTGCGCACCATTTCACAGCATGGATCGACGATCCAACGCAATAAATAAAGGATTGAACTGAGATCGAGGCCTGTCGGGAAGCTTGGAGAAGGAAAATCCGTAAAAGAAGTTCTTTAGCGGGGAAGTTTAAGAAAGGGGAGATGAACTGGGCACCCACACACACGGGGTGGGTAGGTCGGCGTGATCTATGCGAGGTGAGGTTGGTTCAAAATCAATAGGAAAAGGATAATCCTCTGATTCCGTTTTTACTGGATTATTGTGTTCCGAACCGGGATTCGTCCTTTCGGCGATCGAGCAGAGCTCTACGGGTGAAGTGGTGGGAGGGGGGTACACTACCCTATCTTTCTGGAAAAGAACGAATGCGAGAGAGGTTTGCTGAACAGTCGGGGATTCTCGTCCTGCGGGTAAACAGGAGCAAAGTCAACCCCTCAATTGCATTCCGAGCGAGGCACATTCCCTTCTTTCTCTGTTTTCTACTTCATAGCTCCCGGTACGATTAGTGAGGGAGGCATTTTCTTTGTTGTTGTGGAATTTGCCTAAGAGGACCTCTAACCTGGTTATGTGACCATCGTTTGACTAGGTTTCACAGATCAGGATGCAAACTCTCATTCAACTTGACTCGCTTCCCGGTCACTCCCCTAGATTATTGGTTTGAAGATTCGGCACAACTTATTATATATATACAGTTAGTGTGCAGGAAAGATGGAAGCATAAGCAAAGTTTCCTTCATAACTGCAAGAATTGGTTCGAACTGGTTATGCAACCACAATTCCTAATGCCTCTTTGGATGTCTGATGCCAGCAAGGGGCCTTCAATCACAGATCAATGGCCATTGAATCGATTTACTACGATCTGATCCGAGTATGCTTCTCCTTCTGAATGGAAGGCAGGTCTGAAAGAAGGACTGCAGCATATGATCTAAGATCGAAGAATCGGGACAATCACGAAAGAATCATGACCTCAACAGCTCGAAGAAGAGCAAAGCCAGCGCGCTTCGGGCTATATTATTACGATTACGGAAAGTCTTTCTTTGTTTGGAAGGTAACCATTCCTGGAGAAGGACCCCAACTTAGTGATGAACTCGAAGGCCAGGGAATTAAGAATGCCTTGGCTTGGGCGCCTGGGCCAACAAGAAATGGGGCGAAGTCCGGGGAGGATTGACTCACAGACTGGGGATCGGAAACCAATGAAAACCAGATCCGGTTTCTGTTTGTGAATCATGTCAACTTGGAAATGTGACACGACACCGGGGTGACAAGCGCCTCTTGAACCCTTTCGACGTGGGTCAGCTCAAGAACTCTATTCAAGTAGACGATTTAGCACGGGCAATTCCTCCCGTTAGAGGTGCAGCGTTCACACTTTCTCTTGTGACAGAATCTTCTGGTAAATGCTCAAAGATGAATCCGAATAAGCCTCTGCCTTGATTGAGCAAAGGCAATCCCTTGTCTTTTAGAGTGCAACTCGCACAGAAGATTATTAAATAGGTGAGTTCCGCTCCTTGGAATGAATCGGTGAAAACCCAGAACCAAGCGTTCTCATGAGCTAGTTCACATCAAATTCTGGGAATGAGGCTCACCCTCTGTCCCTTCCCCCTCTTAGTCAGGTGTTCCCGTCTTCTTGTTCTCAAGGATTGGCATCTTTTTGTTCAACCAGGATTGGAACCCTTTACTTTTGCCTTTGCAGGTACCTACCTAATAAGAGGCGGTGGTTACCTACTCTAATTGCCTGAGGGCGCTCTTTACCTAACCTACCTGTGCTGGAACAAGCTATGCTACCACCATTAGCTTAATGTGCTGGCTTTTTGATGCAAATTGATGCAAAATGATGGTGCTAGTGAGGATGCTGCCTTTGTCTCTGTGTCCGTAGCCTCAGCCTATGCCTTTAGGTCTTCACCTAGAAGTCAGTATGGTCTCATGAGAAGAAGGAATTATAGGTATTGTTTATGAAAATGTAGTAGGTGTTGTTTGAGAACAATGAGTTCAGAACGAGCACCATCATGATGGGACAGAGACTTCATGTGATAGCACTTAGATTCTCTTTGTTAGCAGCGGGACTTCTCCACAGTAGAATCAGTCCCACGTACCCAAACAGCATAGGATATCTTCACTCCTCATTGAAGACCATCATTTGGTGTTCGGTGCATTCTACAAATTGATATCCTGGATGTAAGGGAATGAACATAGACTTTGTATTCCATTTGAGACCATCAAAACACAAGCTCGATCCTAGAATTAGGTACCCCGCCGTAAATCCCACACCGTGTTGCACCCACCTTTTAACCCAGTTCACAAGTTGGCCCTAGGACTAGACAAAGCCCACTAGAGTCAAACCAGGCCCGCTTCACCCATTGCTTGAACCATCCTCCCCCGAAATCGAATGGAGACCGCCGCACGAAATCGAATGGGGACCAAACTCAACTAGAGAGAGGAGCTTGCTAACTACAATACCGATCAGAGCTCATACAAGACCAATCAGAGCACGGAGACCAATCAATAGTTGGAAGTTACATACATACTTTAGGATGGTGTGTTGCCGGTCTTAGTTAGGTCCATTCTACGCTTTTTGGGCTTCGCATGGACTTCCGTTGACCTGCTTCCCAAGCATAGAGGGTATGAATTAATTATAAACGTTCACCTAATCATTATAACTGTCACTAGCAAGATGATCCTTATGCTATGACCTTATGAAATGACCGGTGGTTTCAATTACCATTACCACTGGTGCCTGCACCCGGGGGGAGATGACCCCCAGGATTTGACCACCTCTCCACGTCTTCTGGCTGTCTCCACCTCGCTGTCACTTATACCAATATGAACCGGGCTACATGCTCAATCAAATGACCGGTGCCTCCACTACCTAGTGTTATCTCACTCACTCACTGCCTGCACCACCTAGTGTTATCTATGGTATGACATTCGTGGGAGTAAGCATGTGGCACCGAAATCAGCAGGTCGCGCATGGAGAGATATATTGGTTTCTAGATAGGTTCCTCGCATTGATTGTTACATGAAAGATTAGTAGTTGATTGACTGCAGATTAGTTTAGTAGTTTGACTGCTGGAATAAGTAGTAGGCTATGAAATGAGGAGTTTATTTTCATGCTATGATTCCCCTCTGGGGCCGGGCGAACTCACTACGTTCGGGGACCTCCCTATCGGTCGGGGTTGACGTCACTTGTCCCTCAATATGAATATGAACCATGATATTAACCATGCATGGTATTGGCTATGAAATGGAGATGAACTATGATGTTTGCTATGGTGATTTGCTATGATTCGGCTTCCCTACGATTCGTTATGATTAGACGGACCGGAATAGATTAGTGTTTACTCGGAGCTTGATTAGGAGTTTATATTAGTAGATTCTCGATGAAGAGAGAGAAATGCACGAAATATTATTATATGTCATTCCGATTTCCATGATCCAAGCCTGAGATCATTCCGGGATGAATTATATATGTAATTATGCGATTTTTAATTATATATGTAATTATGCATTTCTGCCCTCATTACGCTTTTTCCTTCCCTTAACAGGCAAGCGGCCTTACGGCACCTTCGCCGAGGATGCGCAAGCAAGCTCGACCAACGGGAGAGGATGCGAAAGCACGCTCGACTGTAAGGAGAGGGTGAGGCAGCGAACTCTCGACCAACGGGAGAGGAAATAAGTGGCATTAATTATATATGTAATTACGCCAACCAACCCAACAACCTGGGTGCCTATTTCAGATGGGAATCTTCCCACTCCGTGCCTCAACTGTTGATCTTGTTGGGTGGGGGGACGGGCTTCACCGGATACGCTTTCCTGGTACGGGCTCGCTTGGGTCAGTGGGACAAAGCTTCTTGGAACATAGCAAGTAGGAACACGCGCTAATGCACATTTAGGAACAGTAGGAATATCAGGCAATGATGGAACGACACTGAGAGAAGCACGCGCATATGTCTCGCAGGGATGCTAGCTGCTTCAACTCGATCTGTCACCTCTACTACTTCCCATATCTTTGGTGCCTTTGCCCCCGAGACTTATGTTGGCTCTTAAATGGTCTCTCCTCGAAAAGGAAAGGATGCTAGCTTCTCTCCTGTGACTAGTGCCTCCGCTTGCTTCGCTAGTGAGACTCGATCAACTTGAGAAAAAGCCGGGATTGGGACTAGGGACTCCACTGCGGGATACTTGCTCCCTGGTCGGTTCGTCTCCATCTCTGCTCTCCGTTTCTTCCTTTTTGCAGCTGATATCTATTGGTGCTTCGCACATATCAATATAGATCTATTATTCTATAATTGTATAAGAATACCAACTAAAGATAGATAAATGCCCTTTTCCGCGCATACTGCTACTTTTTCCTTACTATTCCATTCTCTACTAACACTATACCCGAAGTAGTCGGAAAAGTATGCCTAGGATATAGATGGGGACGATGGAATGAACCGTTCCTGCCTGCTGCGTCTATTATGGTCGAGGAGTTTATATTCCCAGGCCGTTGTCCCCCTATTCCCGGTAATGCCACTCATTTGTCCTGAGGACTATTCCCCGGTACGTGCCTTTGAGGAATTGTACGCCTTTCCAAATGGCGAAATGGGATGAAGTAACCGATAGTTCCGTGAGCCAAGTATACAACCAAGTGGACATGGGTGTTTCGATCGAATAGATTACTCCTTATTCCCAGCGACTCGACTATTCCCTGAGGTTTACCCGGGTTCGAAATTCCTAACCTAACGGCTAGTGCCCGTTCCTTCCCACTCTTTCCCGCTGACGCTGTTGCTCCAGTCTTTTTCGCACATATTGCAGTTCCTTTCTTTCCCGCGTATTCACTTTCAACTGCTTTTTCACCTCCATCTCTGGCTGCTGAGGCAGAGGGCTATTCTCGCACTTACGAATCAAACTGAACTATTCTATTATCTAATAATAATAACTCTTTTTAACCCGGCTCGCCGCCAGGTTGTTACAGGTGAAACTCTCAACAGGTCACACGAGCCAGCCGGACCACATTTCCTAACTATATATGTTTGGATGGTGTTATTCATTTCCTAACTATATAATAGTCATTTCATGGCGGGAGTAGCTTAGAACCAACCGTAAAGGCACCGGAGATGTAAATAATCCATCTCCAACTTCATATCCCAGACAACTAAAACCAAGATTCCCCACCCGGCATCATTGAGATTCGTTAGGTTCCAACGAAGTTGTTGAAGTAAGGTTATTTCTCCTTACTTTCAAGGCCCGAACAAGCGAACTTACTGAGCGCTGAGCCGAGGTTAGTTAGGTTAGTTAGTCAGTGGTGAATAGGTAGGTAGGTCTAAACAACGTACTTTTTTCTGGCTGCTGCCTTATTAGATTTTATTATAGTAGGCAGGTCAGGTCTCCATGCATGTTTTAGGTTTACGAAGAAGGTCTCTCTCCTGTTTGGTATGTGCCATTGAAAGCTACCTACGATTGCATACCCGCCTATGCGAAGAGGGGCTGCTGATCCATTCCATCCGGTTCTATCCAATTCCGGTGGCCATAGAGGTTAGTAGTCGGGTATCTCGTCGGGTTATTCCAACAAGCACTTATAGTGTGGGTAGAGCAAAAGGAGATAGAGCGGTTAGGTCTCCTGTGTGTGCATATGGGTCTCCTGGTATGCTATGGTGTTTCTTTACAATGCTCGAAGATATAGTGATGCCAATGGAGCTGACTGATACCACTAATGAATGGTCCTGCTCCTGAGAAACCGCTGGTGTTCCCTCCCATTGCTAAAAGATATAATATTGCTGATGCCGAGAAGAGATATGCCTAATCCGCCGGATATTATGCTACCGCCGCTGTTCCCGTTTCCGTTCCCTAGAAGACATATTTCCCCATTGCAGCGCCTGTTGCAGAAGTTCGACCTGGATAATGCTTCTAATGCTGCTGCTGTTGTTCCCACTCCGGGTTGTTCTCGTGATACTGCTGGATATTGCCACGCTTTCGCCCATAATATAATAGAAGGAGCATATAATAGAACTCGCCCGCACGCCAAGCAGCTCTCTTCCGTGCTCTATCGGCCTGATAGTAGGTTATAGCCTTCAAGTCCCATTCAGAACCAGTGGACTGGATTCATTGCAGGGTGCTCGGCCTGCTGCTCTTCCTGTTTCGCCCTAACTCGATCCCCACCCCACACGTGTCATAGAAAGGTCATCGAAAGGTCAATTTATCCCTCCCTGGGAAAGCACTTGTTCTACTTCCGAATCTTCGGAATAAACGAGAGATTCCCCACAATTTGATCACCCTGGCGCAGCTTGCGGGGTCCATCCAGTTTACTCCGCCGTGATAGTAGCATCTGCCGTGGCATCTATAGTCGCGGGACCCCAGATATGGCATCTGGAACAGGCATTTTGCCTGATATTCTATTATAGGGGCGAAGACCCGTCTTCAGATTCTACAAGTGGCTTGCCCGCTCGCTTTGCTTACACCGCAGACTGCTTGACTACCATAGATGTCCGCTTTGCTGACACTGAAGCTTATGCAGAAACTTCCAGAACTGATGGAGCAATCGGTGGATCTACGCTCATTGCCGGCCCGCCCTGAATGGATCCGGTCACCATCAGATACGAAATGAAAGGGGGTTGGACAAGTGGGCAGCCGCAGTTCGCCCCTTTCAGGACTCCAACCCATTAACAAACCCTATTTGATTGAAGCGATAACTTGACGTCTGATTACTCCGATTACTCATAGGGATAACGGGGATAACGAAGACTTTTTACAAGCATAACTTGGGTCCTGAAAGAACCACTGCACCTCCGAGTGAACATTGAAGCACGACTTTCTTTCGTTCACGAAGTTCACTCAAGGCACTCAAGAGAGATAAAAAAAGCTTCTTTTCTCTGTTCTCCGGTTCGAAACTCGGAGCGAAGAGTGAACCGATGGCACACCTCTTCTTAGTGGTACAGCTCTCACTATATAGGGATAGGAATAGGAATAAATACCTGTATGGTCATTCATGCGCTCGTAATGAGGAGGACCGGAATTGGGGAAGGAGAAACCGGCGGGGAGCGGTGGACCAAGCGAGTTGGGTCAGCCAAAAATGGATAGCGGTGCGCCCTGTCTAGAAAAAGACTGGATAAAGCCAAAAAGACTGGATAGGGGCGGCTTGGTGTTGAATGGCTGGTCCAACCAAATACAAGGAAGGCGGGCCGCCGTTGGTTGGTTAACGGCGGGCGGGCAATGCGCTAACCTGCGCTACACCTTAATATTCCTCATATACTCAGCATCTCACATCACTACGAGAAGGAGCCGAACAAGATTGATTATGGATTTCGACCTACCAATCTTTAGAAATGCGATTCAATGTGTGAGGGGAAATGCAGCTGGCAATGGCTGGGCTGGCTGACAATGGGGAATGAATGGCTGGCTTGCAATGGCAGGAGCGGAGCCCGGGCCCACACACATTGAGTAGCCTACCGGAGAATGGTGGCTTGATAGATAAGATTGGTGGGGCATGAAGCGTAGTACTAAAAGAGATTCTTTCTATCCCAAAATGCAACTACCGCCACACATAACAATTGGGTCCCTCAATCGGGCCTTTTGAATACTGTAAGTAGCAGAGCCTAAAGCAGTAGTTTCAGCCGTTGAAGCATCATATATAAAGGCATAGCCAGCTAGAGCTTGGAAGGGGGCCAATCAAAATCTCTAATAGCAACCATTATTCTCTATGGGGAGAGGGGAGGGTAATAAGACTCTAATCCAATTAAAATATCCTCTTTTGGGGGGACGATGATCTATCCCTATCATTGGGGTAGGGAGTAGGTCAAGTTTCTTTTCTTACTGGCAACTCCCATATGTGTGGAGAGGCAGGACACAGGGAGTGTGAGTCGCAGCAGCTGCCATAGCTCTATTGACAGAAGAAGGTAGAGTAATCCCCCAGTGGGTTACATTTGAAATAGAATCTCCCACCAGGCAAGAGGTTGAGGTAGAATCCATATGTGTTGGTTCAGGTGGCACAGATTGTCAAAACCTCTCGATCGGGTTCATATCTCGCCCTCCGGGGGTCGGGCTTTGGTTTTGTATCTTCACCCCCTCACCCCCTTCGCTCTTTTGGCAGTTTTCCTTGCACTATGAAGTGCAATACCTCCGGACCTTTGTAACAACCTAATTTCGAGTGGTTCGATGAATCAGAAACTACTACTCATCAGGACACGTAAATGGATTTTATAAAATAGGCTCTTTTAGTAATCTGAATATCTGAATATATGCCAATCTTAGAGCATACTAAAGGGCATAGACTAAATACTAAGTATTTATTTACTAGTATGGAGGTTTCTATCTGAGATAGGTATGCCCTTGCACCCAACCAGGCCCACTTACACTGGGACTTAATTAAGGCAGTCTTATCTCTAAGACCTTACTCCATGGAACTCTCACGCCAGCCAGTTGAAATCGCTGATAGTCCCTTGACATAGTCCCTTGGGATAAATCAGCAAGGGGAATAATCAATGCGAATAATCCAGGAATAGGGCCAGGCCAGGGGAACTATAATCCGCATAGAGCAGTAAGAAAGTGAGCTTTAGTTCCTACACTTTATTATATTAGTCTTGGCTACTTGCCAGCCATATCCAATACTAGCTCCTATGTCCACTTTAGTTTTCCAATCAAATTGGTAATCTGGATATGCGCATATGATGTAGTCCCCATTTTGAGGTTTGAGGTATCACCCACCCCCAGGTTCCTTCTATCCCTATGTTTACGAGAACAGTAGTTCCTCATGGTAACGTAAACAGTTCTTACTCTATGTCCACACAAACTATCACTAATCCGTACCCGCTATCTACGTTGAACTTTGCCATCTCTACGTCCTTTCACTGATAAGAGACAGGGCAGCAGGAATCCAACTGCACTACCAGCAGATACAGCTAGAAAAAACAAAGAGGAACTAGAGTCTCCATTCTTTGAAAGAGAGTGCCTGCTTCTAAGTTATTCTTTCAATTAAAGCGGTAGAGAAGATATGTTGCAATGGGGATGTATCCGGGCGAAGCCCGGGCAAGTCAGAGAAGAGTAAGAACTAAGTCCAATGGAGTAAGAAAGGTAAGGCTCTTAGCGCAAAATAAGGGATATGTATTCATAGAAGCAGTAAGGGTCGCTGTAGCAATGGGGATGTATCCGGGCTTTCTTTGGCCCGGGCAATTAAAAGAGAGCAAGCCCCGGTGAAGAGAGAAAAAGCTAAAATGCTAAGGTGAAGAGAGGAGGTCAAGAGATCTTAGCCCGTGGTAACTATCGACTATGATCGGCACGATAAGGCCCTTTCTCGGGGAAAAAATATTTAGGCAGTAAACGAAAGGGAAAAAGGCAATTTGCGTGAACAAAAGAATGAGAGAGAGTGTTTTTAAAATATCCGGTGCACCCATTGTGTGTGCCTGCGCGTAACCTGAGGCAATAAGTAAATTGGTTGGCTCCTTATCCAAATCCTTAAGCTCCCGATCCCTCCATGTAAATCCACTATCTCCTTCTTTCCTTCCTACCAGCATCAAGTGAATCAAAACCTTTATTTTAAAATAAGGCCCCTCCCCCTTATTTGGTCAGTGGAGCGGGTTCGTACCTCACCCCCATGTTATCATCAGACAACGAGAGAAGTCCCCTATTGATCCACCGTATGATAGAGAAGTCCTCTATTTAGAACCATATGCGATAGAGAAGGACCCCTTCCTTCCACAGCGACCCTTCCTGAACCTATCTGCTGATCGAAACTTCTTGCCAAATATTGCTTTCTATCTCTTGCTATCCTACTACCCTCTCTCTTGCTCCCTTCTGATTAAGTAAGAACTTTATGGCTTTCTGGCTATATTAGCATGGGCTGGGAGAGCCAGTTCAATCCTTCGAAGAAGCTTGCTGCCAGGGGGGCTAGTCCAACCCGTGATGCAAGAACCCGTGTGTATGTGGCTATAGATATTTTGCCGAGCACGTGGGGCTAGGAATACAATTAATATGTGAAGTGAAAACTATGTTAGCAATACAATAACAGCATACCCTAGAGATAAAAAGTAATCCATCGCAGGAGAGGATATACCTTATCTAGGGAGTTCGCCCATCGATCCAATGAACGAGATTGATTCTTTTCCCAAGTTCTACAACAGAAAAGACCTTGAGACATTGCCATATTGATTAAGCAATGTTAACGCCAGAGGATAAGGAGAAGCTCCCCACCCCCTACCACTTTGGGGGAGCGGGTTCGTATCTCGATCTCCTAGCGTCCGATCGAGTGGTTCGTACCTCACCCCTCACCCCCATATCTGGGAGTTTCTCTCTATCTGGGGTATTTTTTTGCACCCTTTCCCACTTCCATAGCCGAGAGGAAGGAGAAAGAAGTTCCCCTAGTAAATCAAAAATATGAAATATCATTATAAGTCCGCCGATAAAGTGGGCCCGCTTATAGGAAGGAATATATAAGTGAATCATATAAGCATGAGTACGTGGGAGATCCATCGGGCGTTACATCCAGCATGAGTCCTAGGCAGGCGGGATGGATTCTAATTAAGTGCCCACCAGAAGGGGGGTCATTGCTAGCCGGGTCAGCCAATAGAGCCACACCAGGTATGCAATTGATAACTAAATATCTCCATTGGAATCTCTCCAATCATATTTATATATAGGCTTTTTATAGTTCTAGGCTCTAGGTCGAGGGTTCAAAGGTCGAGGAGGGGTGTGGTTCCGCCGATTCATATATAAAAAGTTTATTGCCCTCAGAAGTACAAGCGGCTTCGCGCCTGAAAAGCCAATCTTAAGTAATAAAAAAGACATTTTATTGCCCTGATTATAATAAAGAGTTGGACTCTCTAAAGAATCTATTTATCTAAAAAGAATAGTGCATTATATAATAAGTTTTCTGTAATTTGTTTTTAGCAAACTTTGTGTCTGCGCTTAACTTGGTAGCACTAAATCAAGCTCTAAATCACTTGGATGAACACGGACGGCTACCTCCCTCGGCTTATTATGGGCACCCTTCCTATAGGATGGATGTATCCAGCCTGGTATATAAGCTTATTAGCCTAACCAATTAGCCTGCCTAGTTGAATAGTCCAGTAAAAAACCTAGCTCTTAGCAATCAAAGAGGATCCAAGCCCAGCCACCGCCGCCTCGTCCAACCCTGGCTTCACTAGTCCGCTGGAGTGCAATTATATAAAATTTATAACTTGGAGTGCCGCATCACATTCTCTCCCGGTAGATGTGGGCAATCAATCACTATCCGGGCAAGCATCATCCACCTTCCTGGCTATCGTTGACCACTGTAATCAATGACTCCTGGCAACGATAGGCAATTGGAAACACGGAGACCTTATCTCTCATCGTCTGTGGAGAACATGGAGTAACTCTCTCTTTTATTTCATTTGCTGGTAACGTGGGACCTTCTTATTGTGGCAATGACGGATTGACTATGATCGGTGGCTATAAGCTATGACTGTCTACTTATAACTGGGCTACGTGATCAACTATTGGCATAAGATAGATGGATGAATGATGATGGCTTACAACCATGAAGAAAGAGGAATTGGCCGTATTCTTCGGGTCTTGACCCTGACGAGTCTCTACCCCTCGTTATTCTCATTATTCCTGCCCTTTCTTCCGTCATTACTATTACCATTCTTTCGCTATGGGAGGGAAAGGCCTGAATAAAGCCATCAAAAAAGCAAAGTCAGACTGACAAGCATGCATGAAAGCACAGAGAGTAAGACTAGGTCCTGATCTGGCCTACCAGCACGAAAAGAAGGGTTGAGCTTTTCTATTGTGAAAGTCCTTTCCTAGCCAGGCTTTATTGGCCAAGGAGATAAAATAATACTCATTTAAAGACTGACCTGGACTTCCCTGGGTTGGCTTTTTCTTCTTATCCCTATAGATATCCTCCCTTAGTAGAGATATAAGACAAAGTAATCGAGCAGTTATTAATAGTAATATATGTAGTATATGTAGTCTTGAGCAATAAATAACCTGTTCGTAGTATATTCTATTATCTAATTTGAAAAATGGAATAACTATAACGCTCCTTTGCAGGGCTAGGTTTTCACCCTATCTGTTGTGCATGATGATAAGCACATGCCTTCTTTAGCTCTCCCTCGAACCCGATTTTCCCTCAACTTCAAAGACTGAAAGGGTCTCTCAAACCATTGCAGTTCGCTAGGCAGAAACCCATCTTGACGCTTCCTATCTCTTATCTATTGGTCGAGGGGAATCCTCAAGGCCCTATCCATCCACTTGATCCGTACCTGAACGTTATATTACGCAAGTGAATATAACCACCTACCCGCTTACTTATCCATAGGTAGGTAGAGGTCCTCGGTCAACAGCCTTTCGATCAACCATGGGCCGGGCCTGACGAGTTGAGCAATGATTATTCCCTTTTGATAAGCTCAACTTAGTAGCTCAAATAATACTCATACAAGGAAAGTCCCTATGCATCACTCGAATCCGCTAATCGACTCGGCTCAGCTAATCAACTGGGCTACTCGAGCGGGCTGCGCTGCGCTGAACTGGGCTGGACTGGGATACTTGGATTGTCTAACAGTGATAGAAAACAGTCTCATTACACGTTCTCGGCTAATAAAAGAAAATCACTATTTTTTAGGGGGAAAACATAAATTCTCATCAGACCTATTAAATGGATTCTCTATTTAAGAAACTAGAACCTTTCTGTTCGGTTACCTAGGATTCCCTGGTGATTATTTGATTAAAGGATGCTGATAGTAGAGCCAGGAAGGGTTCTATGCAGGTAGGCCTACCAGGGGGTAGGTGCTGATTCACTAGATGTCACTTCAGTACTCCATGTCAAGTGGAAATGCCAGATTTAGATAAAACAACATGCCCGGGTTATTTAGGTGAAACAAATGCTTGTTATATACGTTAAAAATAAGACCCCATACCGAGTGTGCAAGTGAGGTGGTCACCGATTAGGAGTCCTTGTTAGATGAGCTCTTTTTTTCCTGGGCAGTTCTGGCAGACAAACAGCCAACAAAAACGTAGTATGTTAGGGTTAGGTGCACCCATAGAAGCAAAAATAGAATGTGTTGCTTACCTAGTTATAACCGCTGGACGGGATCTGTCGCCAGAGATAGGTGTTGTATGCAGAGGTGGACCGAGAGAGAGAGGGATACTTTTGTGGCTGGCCGGTTGAAGGGACCAGAGGTGTTGTATTCAAAGTGGGCTGCTTGCCGCTTGACCGCTTGCTGACTTTGTGGTGGTAGTGGCGGCGATCCTACCTGTTTATCAGTTAGACGTTAACTGGAGCTTTTTTCTAGTTGCGTTAACATTTTCTCATACATCATTCCAAGGGGTATCAATTACCCATAGTGGTTTATACACCCAGTTTACAATGGGAGAATATACCCCACCGCTCAGTAACAGTAAGTAAGGCCACTGCGAAGGGGAATATTCAGGTTGTTTATTTACAATTAAACAGGTGAGTGAAGTGCATTCACTTATTTGCCCAAAACATGTTTACCAGTTACAAGTGTGTGACGAGGTGGGCGTGTTGGATGATAGGTTAAAACACGTGCACTTCACATCTAACCCTACCCTGCCCGCAATTGAATCACAACAATGAATTCCTGGAGTACATCATCACCACCCAACCTCCCTGTATGTCTCAATAAGTACTAGCGTTGAGTGAGATTCCTCTTGTCATTTCCAAAAATACTAGAATGTGGTCGATCCAAAAAAGTTGCTCCCCGTCCATTTGCTCTAAGGGGTGGTAGGACGTAAATAACATACCCTTCTAGCTCTGCTTGCTCAGTCTTTACACGCCCAGCACGGTATCAGAGGACAAAAGATGGATGCGCACTCTCGCCCTACTCAGGACCCCGGAACCGCCTTCGTGATCAGTATAGGTAGGACTAGGTGGGGATTGAGCCCGTTTTGAATGCAATCTATCAGGGCGATCAGGGCAACCGAGCTAACTGAACCCTTCGGCACTATGATGACGAGTAATGGATACGGCGAATTCCTTGAAACACGAATGGGTCTGACTGAAAACCGATTCTGATCCCTTCTCAGGTTCAAAAGCCTACTACCAATTCCAAGCCGGGGCCAGCTAATCGATCAATTGATGATCTCTGTGCCGCCCTAGGTTCGGGTAGGGAAGCAGTCTAAGCCCTATATTGGTTTGTGTCGCAAACGAACCGAATGTTTAACTCCGAGCTATCAGGTGTCCGAACGCTCCAACACCGAAGCATCTAATCTCAAAGTATTCCGCAATAAATCTATATTCGGGAGGGTGAACCGAGGGGAAATAAGAGTGGGAAATAAGGGTTTATGAGTCAGGATGGATGGCCAAATCGATTCTTGTCCGGGTATAGCCGTCTCAGGTTGAACCACTCATGTCAGGGTGAAAGGTTCGGCTCGGGTATTCATGCTTTTACTTTCCCGAATAAAAAAAGGAAAAGGAGAACCTCTTCCCTCTCGGTCGAGTCACTTCGTGCCTGAGTGAATTGAATTCCGCCTACGTTCATTCATGTGTTCAAAATACCATACCGAAAAGGCATATAATCTCCTTAGCCACCCACCGAGAGCCGAGCAGTGGAAGACTATTCAACTCACGACCCGGGACGGACTTACTAGTTCATGCTGGGA
>Ga0316215_1000002_pt1 | contig 62997 bp, 117 predicted proteins | sample NRE5metagenome_FD_207796 | JGI IMG/M metagenome (GOLD analysis project Ga0316215, IMG submission 207796) | Spruce roots microbial communities from Maridalen valley, Oslo, Norway - NRE5 | ecosystem: Host-associated > Plants > Roots > Unclassified | place: Norway: Oslo | collected 2017-09-15
GGGAACTCCGCGCCGACGATCATCCTGCACGTCACCGGGAACACGATCATGTCGGACAGCGATACCGACAAGCTTGTCGCCAAGATTGGCAAGAAGTTGGCGAGCGCGACATTGCCCGCAGGCGGGCGCAAGCTGAACATCCGCAGCTAGGGGGCACGGTGGCCGTCCCCAAACCGGATATTCAGTTGCTTATCACGCCCCCCGGCGGTGCCGAAGTCGACTACACCAAGTACTTGACCTACGAGGGCGCGAACCAGGAAATGACGATCACGCAAAACTTTGGTCGTCAAGGTGACACGGCACTGTTCCCGCTGGTAGTCGAGCACGGCGGCGGCATCCCGTTCGCCATTCCGCCGATGTCCCAGGTCAAGTTGCATGACACGATCGCGGGCCAGACGCTATTCGGCGGAGTAGTCACTAACCCGGCATTCTGCCCGCTCGGGGTAAACCTCGCGGAATTCGATCTTAATTGCACTGACTACACTTTCTACGCCGACCACTCAATCGTAAGGTTCGCGCCGAGCGGCATATCGGAGTCCGACCGGATCGTCGTGGACCTGACCAACGGGGCGGCCTGCGGGATCAGCGCGGCCACGACCTCGAACGGCGGGTACGTCGCCCCCGGTCCCGCGCTGCCGCAGTGGTCGATGAGTTACAAGACTCTCTCAGGGGCCTGGCGCCAGCTCGCCACGCAGATGGGCCAGGTCGTCCCCTACGGGTGGTACGTCGACGACGAGCGCCAGTTGCACTTCTACGACCAGGACAGCGCCCTCGACAGCCGCGTGACCTTCACGACGTCGCCGACGACGGCGGGCAGTATCACCGAGGGCCATATCGTCCTCGACACCACGTTCCTCTGGGAGCAGGACGGCACGAGCCTCGTCAACCGGGTCCTCGTCCAGGGCGCGACGCAGGCGATCAGCTTCTCCCTCAGCCGCGGCCCTACCGACCACTGGCTCAGCGACGGCTACAACACGGCCTGGCCGCTGCGGTACACCGTCAGCAGCTCCCCGGCCCCGGTGCTGTACGTCGCGGGCGTCGATACCACGGTCACGACGGAGGACTCCGGGGAAGCGCCGTCCGGGGCGTGGAGCATCATCTCCAACAGCAACGGCGGCTACTTCCTGGTCTCGGCCAGCGCGCCGTACGAGGGCGCCGAGATACAGCTCTGGTACGCGTACGAGGCCCCGATCATCATGCAGGCCACGGACGCGCAGTCGATCGCCTCCTATCCCGGTCCCAACGGCGGGGTCTTCTCGGAGTTCATCAGCGACTCCTCGCTGACCACGCCGACGATGGCCCTGGCCAGGGCGCAGCAGGACCGGACCGAGTACGCCTACCCGGTGCAGAGGGTCACGTTCAACACCTCGCCGGACTTCCTCGGGTGGGTCCGCGCCGGGTACGTCTTCACGCTCGACTGCGGGCTCATCCAGGACCCCAGCCGGGGGTACGCGATGGGCGTCAACGACCAGTTCCTGGCGACCGCGAACACGATCACCTTCTCCGACGGCGGGTATCGCACGTGCCAGATCACCGGGGTCAGGATCTAGGCTTGTCCTGCCGGGACTTCCAGTTCTAGTACGGGCCGTAACCGAGTGCCGGGGAAACGCCGGTACCCGCGTTCACTGCGCGGTGCGGCCCGGGCGCCATTCCGGGGCGGGGGTGCCCCGTGGCCACAGGCATCTTGCGGCCGTACACGCTGCCGGACATTCTCGGCAGCCTCAGTGACGGCATCAGCTCCCTTGCGGGCAACTCGACGTCAGCAGGCACGGGGTTTTTCCTCGAAGCCGACGAGGTCATCGGCGTGACCGACAGCGCCACCGTCACCACGCAGGCGAACCCGGCGTGGGGGAACGGCCAGTGGGGCCAGGGAGTGTGGGGGTAAGCGTTGCCGCCTGAAGTCCCCGCCCCTGGCCGCCTCAGCCTTCATGCTCAGCTCACCGTCTCGGCCGTGGACTCCCGCTGGCTCGCCGCGAACCGGGGCAACGTCCCGGCGCTGCGCAACCCCCCGGCCGAGGTAGTCCACGGACGGGACTCGGGGCCGAACGTTACGACGACAGGCGGTCTCTCCGCCTTCGCCTCCGCTCTCGTCTGGTCTGGCGTTCAGGACCAGGCGCCCGCGCTCGGCTACACCACCCCCGTGTTCCTGACCCCCTTGTACGGGGCCGTGGGGAACGGCACGGGAACAGCCTCAGCAAGTGACACCGCCCTGATTAACGAGATCGCCCGGACTACGGTGGGAGCGGGAGCAGCCTCGCCGGCCACGTCGTCGATCGCGGCGCTCGCGGACTTCCTGTTCTTCTTCGGGCCGCCCGTCAGCACGTGGACGGTCACCGAAGCAGGGGCGTTCGGGCTCGCAACGTCAACGAGCGGCAGCGGGACCTTGCTCGACCACTACATGCTCGCGAGTCCGGTTACGGTGGTCTCACCAGATTCTGCCCTGCTTCAGGTGGCTCTCTCCGTGGCGGGCAGCTAAGCGGCTGGCGGTAACGCCCGCGTGTACGGTCCCGCGCACCCCGGGCAGTCCCCGAGCGTCCCCCGGCGCATCTCATGCCGGATGAACGCCTCCACGGCCGTCGCCCCGTTGATCTCCACGCGCGGGGCCATGTCCTTGGCCAGCTTCAGGGCCTCGTCGAACGTGAACCTGTTCTGCTCGATCTCCTCGCGGGTCCGCTCGGACGGGATCTTCTCGTGGTGCCAGCGCCCGTCCCGCCCGAGCGCCGGGGCGTCATGCCCGCTCGGCGGCCGGTCACCGGAGACGTTCCCCCGCCGCACCGACCAGTTCCCGTAGCTCTCGTCCCGCACCGTCACCGACCACAGGGCCGCGTCCATGCAGGTGACGCGCTCAGGCCAGACCGACACCGCGAACGCGACCGGACGCGTTGTTGCTTCCATGGGCCGATTATCGCCTCACCGGCCCGCTAGCCGGGCCACTCGGTCAGGCAAGGGAGGCGGGCGGTTGCCGCAGCCGTACTACTCCGACGACCGGGCGACTCTCTACGGCGGCGACGCCCTCGCGGTCCTCGCCTCACTCCCGTCGGCGAGCGTGGGCGCGGTGATCACCGACCCGCCGTACTCGTCAGGCGGCATGGTTCGCGGCGACCGCACCCAAGGCGTGCACACGAAGTACGTCCGCTCGGACAGCGAGGCCGGACACGCGCTCGAAGCGTTCAGCGGCGACAACCGCGACCAGCGCGCTTACGGCTACTGGTGCACTCTCTGGCTCGGCGAGTGCCTGCGGGTGACACGGCCCGGCGGCGCGTGCGTGCTGTTCACCGACTGGCGGCAGCTTCCCGTCACCACTGACGCCCTTCAGGCGGGCGGCTGGGTGTGGCGCGGTATCGTGCCGTGGGCCAAGCCAGACGCGCGTCCGCAGGCAGGCCGCTTCACGGCAAGCTGCGAGTATGCCGTCTGGGGGTCGGCCGGGCCGATGCCCATCAATCCCGGCGATCCCTGCCTGCCCGGCTTCTATCAGGCGATAGCGCCGCGCAACCGCGAGCACATCGCCCAGAAGCCGCTTGGCGTCATGCGTAGCCTGGTAAAGATCGCACCGGAAGGCGGCGTGGTTCTCGACCCGTTCATGGGCGCGGGGACGACCGGCATAGCTTCTGTCCTTGAAGGACGGAGCTTCATCGGTATCGAGCTGGCACGCCATCACCAGCGGGTAGCGCGCGAGCGCATCGAGGCCGCGATCGTCGGCTACCGGGACGACGGGAAGCAGATGACCCTCACCGGGGAGGCGGCAAGCGCCTGACCGGCGCACTCTCGCACATGTAGCCGCATACCCCGTGCCCATCCTCCCGGTTTCCTCGCCCGGCCCGGCAGGCGGCTCGCAGCACGCGCAACCCGAGTCGCACGAGAACTGCTTGTCAACCTCAGATCTACAGAGGTCATCCCTCGGCATGCTTTTTGATCCAGGTCAGCAGCTCGCGCGGGTCGAGCAGGTACACCATGCGGATTCGGGCCGTGCCGTTGCCGTCACAGGAGGGATTCGGGCAGGCGCTCCCGTTCTCGCAGAAGATCGCGCCCTCTTTGAACGTTACGGGCCAGTCGAGGTAGCTGGCCAGCTCGCTTGCCAGCGGTGCCGGCCCGGCCCTGGTCAGAAGATCACCTGGTGCTCGCTCACTGCTTCCACTCCTGCCGGTAGTCCGGGTGATCAGACCATGCGGCGGCGAGATAGAAGAGAACGTAGCCCGTCGTCCACATCCGGTCTTCGATCATGGCGTTGAAGCCGGCGTCATCGGCGTACTTCCGATAGAGGCTGACGATCGCCCGCTTGGATTCGACCTCCCGCAGCGCTCGGGCCGGGTCATACCGGACGATGTGCTGGTAGGCGAATCCGATCTCAATCGTGTCCGTGCAGGCGATGGCCTGCTGCGCTACCTCGTACCACTCGGCGGTTACCCGCAGTGCCACATTGGCGGCGGCCTCATCCTCAGCCAGGCGCGCCCTGACGAACGCGATCAGGTCATCCATGCGCCCAATCTTCGCTGATCCGGGGGTGCGCGTTGGCCGTGCCCGTCTGGCAAGCCCCGGTCGCTGGCTTGCCCGCCTTGGCAGGGCATATTAATCAGCTTCTCGGCACCCACCCTGCCAGCTACCTGTACGCGGGCACCCAGCAGGCCAGCTCCTCCGGAGGCTCTGGCGGACTCCCGTCGAACGGCCTGTGGCTCGCTCAGAAGTTCACCACCGGCAGCGCGCAGACGGCAGTCGGCTACGCGACCTTCAGTTCCACTGTCACCGGCAGCCCTGCCCCGTGGTCGATCAGCTTGCAAGCGGACTCCGGAGGCCAGCCCTCGGGTACCGCCCTAGCCGCGGTCACGTACCCCTACCAGCTCGCCGCGAGCACGGTGACCGCTCTCCTTCCTGCTGCCGTCTCGCCTTCAACCCAGTACTGGCTAGTGACTCAGCCTGCCGGGGACAGCGGGGACTACTTCGCGTGGGCCAAGTCCTCGGCGTCGAGCGGGTGCCTTACCGCGCCTGACGGGGTGACGTGGAGCGCGCAGACGTTCGGGCTCCGCTACGGCGTCTACGACCAGAGCACCGTCCCGCCGCTAGTGGGCATCGTCGAAGACAGCGGGGCGCGCTTTACGTTGCTGACGTGGGGCGCGAGCGCCGGGCCCGCGACCGTGCAGGAGTACACCGTCGGCCAGACCGTAGCCGGCGGTGCGGAGTCGGCGCGCAGCTTGACGTACTCCAACGGCTTGCTGACCGGGGTGGCGTAGGTGGCTTCGGCAATCGAGCTTTATCTCATGGCGCTGCTCACCGGAGGCAACGCCCCGGCCAGCATCCAGACCGACCCGACCGAGATCACCGCCACCAACCCGACCACGGCGACAGCGATCACGAAGAACTGGACACTCTTGCCGGGGACTCCGCAAGCGGGGACCGTATATCAGCTGGCGACCGAACTGACGGGCACCGGAGAGGGCAACGCCCTGGCGTTCGCCGTCAGCATCGCGGGCACCTGGATCCAGCTGAATCCCGCCGTCGGCGCCCCCTCGTTCTCTGCCGGGGCCGTGATTGCCGCGTGGCTGAACCTCACGATCAGAGTCCTGTCCGCTACGACCGCGCGCTTCGCGCTGGCCGGCGCGATCGCCGAGACGGCTTCGTCATGGACGCCGAGCACAGGTCAAATCGCGATCTGCCCGCTTTCGCAAACCCTGACTATCGCGGCAGGGGACACGATTGCGCTCGGTGCCCTGTTCGGGGCGTCGACAGCGGGGCAGGCGCTTGCGTCATATGGCAGCCATTTCGTTACAATCAACGGGGCCGGTTAAGCGACCGGCCCCGCCTCGCGTGCGCGCCAGTATCTCGTGGATCACGATCGGGGCGCAGGGCTAGGCCCCGCCGACCTGCACGTCGCCTATCCGGTGCGTGACGGCTACCTCGTCCCCGTCGCGGACGTCACGCCCGCAGAGAACGGAGTACAGCGGCTCGCCCGTGCTGGCGTCGCGGACTTCCAGGTAAACGTCCAGAGGGCGGGACAGCAGGGACCGTACCGCGTCCTCCGCCACCTGCCGCCCCGCCTCGGTAAGCCCGTCCATGCCGACTCCTCTTGCCCTGATGCGCACCGCGACCAGCTTAGGTCCCGTCGTACTCGGCGAACGCCTCAACCTGTTCCGGGGTGAGCACGTCGACCTCGCCAGTGCGCAGGTTGAGGCTTTCGACGTACCTCCCGCCGTCGACGATCGCCAGGTTGCCGACCTGGTTCTTGACCAGCTCCGCACCCGGGAAGCGCCCGGCGACCTCTTGCGCCCCGGCGAGGAGCTGAGCGGGCGTCATGTTCGGCAGCGGCACGCCGTCACCCGTCCTCTTCCGGTGCGTCCATCTCGCCCAGTTCCTTGCAGCCGGACCACATGCAGCGGCCGGCCGCCGAGAACACGTGGTCGTGCGGCACGCGGCCGTTAATGCTCTGGCGCGTCTCGCGGCGCACGCGGAAAAACTCCCGCTGCTGGTCGCTGTGCTCCTGCTCGCGAAGGTACCGCTCAATCTCGTCCCTGTTCTCAAACCCGCAGGCACGGGCCAGCAGGGCGACCGGGCGCGCGTCCTCGGCCGACCAGAAACCCGACCGGAAGTCCATGCTGCTGAGCACGAGGTCGTAGAGCGCCTGCACTCCCTCGGTGATGTCCGTCTCGGTCCCGTCGCGATGCCGGGCGAAGGCGCGGACCGCAGGCTCGCTCACGCCTCCGCCGCCGGAATCCAGTGCCGGCCAAGGCTGTCCGCGTCTGGCAACTCCTCGGCAATAGCGGCCCACTCCTCCGGCATCCACTGCTCCTTGGCGAGGAAGTCGGCTCCCTCGTTCGCCTGGGCGACAAGAGCCGAGTAGAACACGAACATGCTGCGCCAGCTGACACCCGGGGGCGTGGTCTCGAACCTGCCCGACACCGTCGCCCCCGGCTGCGTGCCTGTGCCTGCGACCACGGCCACCCCTGCGGGCACGACGTAGCTCCAGGTGGCATCGGGGGCGACTTCCACCGCGACCGCCGCCTCACTGCCGTCGTCGCGGGTGACCGTGACGGAGAACTCGCCCCTGAAGTGCGCCCAGTTGACGTCCCAGCTGCCGGCTTTGAGCCGGGCGACCTCGTCGGCCATCCGCGCCACGGTCAGCGTCAGCCGGTCGTAACGGGCTTCCATCTCGGCAGCACGGGCCTCGGCCCCCCGCCTTCGCGCCTCGTCCTCGGCGAGCGCGTCGGCGGCGAGCCTCTGCATTTCCGCCGCAAGGGGACTGGCCGCAATCGCGTCTCGCCGCCGCTCGGCCTCCTGCTCCCATGTCCGGAAGGCGCTAATCGTCATGCGCTCACCTTAGGGGGGCGCGGGCTTGGCCTCCCTCACTGCGCTTGCGGAGCGGGCCTCTTTCCTTGCCGGGTACGCCCTGGGCGTCCGCGACGAGCGCCGCGACGCCGACCGGAGATGGGCCGCTAAGCGCCCGCGCAGGGTCACCGACGAGCCGACCCTCGCCGAGCTTGAGCCTCTGCGTTTCCGGGTCTGCTGCCGCCGCTGCCGCACCTCCGGCCGCGTGCCGGGGTGCACGGGCTGCCAGTACCGGACCCGGGCGACGTTCGGCCTGCCGCACCCTGACGACTACCCCGGCGGCCCCGTCCCCCTTGGCCAGGGCGTTTCCGTCTAGGGGGCAGCAGTGACCTTCGCCGCCGTGGGCCCGGCGATCACCGCCACCGCCAGCACGTTCTCGCTGACCCCGGCCGGCGTCGGGCACTTCATCCTGCTTGAGGTCGTCAGCGAGACCGCCGCCGACTACGCCACCGCGCTGAGCAGCAGCAACGTGACCTGGTCGGTGCTGGTCGCGCACACTTCCCTGTCGGCGAACAACGTCGTCGCCACGGTCTTCCTCGGCCACGTCACCGCGGCGAGCGCGGCGACCGTCACGGTTACCCTGGCGGCAGGGTCGCCGACGCTGCGCATCTCCGGCCAGGAGTTCAGCACGACAGCCGGGTTCAGCGCGGTCACCCTGGATACCTCGGGCACCGTCAACGCCGCGACCACCCTCAGCCCCAGCCTGACTCCCGGTCACGGCAGCGGCGAGCTGTACTTCTACTACGGCTTCAACAGTGCCACGGCCACCTCTGGCAGCACGTCCGGCTACACGTACAACGTCGACGCCAACGGCAACGGCATGTGCTACGACGCCGCGTGCACGAGCAGCGCGCAGCAGCCGGCCTGGGGCGCGAGCGACACCATCAGCGGCATCGCGGTCCTGCTGTACGAGGCGACCACCACGCCGACCGCGACCGCGCACCTGGCCGTGACGCCGTCGCCGCACGCGACGGGCGACAACCCGCACGAGAAGCGGACGGCCTCCCTCGCGGTCACCCCGTCGCCGTCGGCGTCGGCTGTCCGCACCGGCCTGGTCCAGGCGGTGCACGGCAGCACCACGGGCACGTCCCTGACCCTGACGTTCCCCGCCGCCGTCACCACGGGCGACACGGTCATCGTCTGCGTTGCCGGCTACTACGACGGGACGGTCAGCTCAATCGCGCTCGGCACGACCGGCGGCACGTTCACGCACATGGGCGGTTCCGGCGGCACGGGCGGCAACAACGCCGGCATCTACGCGAACCTCGGCGCCGCGCAGTCGACCGCGACGCTGACGATCACCACGAGCACGGCCGGGATCCTGGCGTACGCCTACGAGGTCGCCGGAGTTGTCTTCTTCGACACGCTCGAAGGCGGAACCGGCACGGGCGCGTCCTGGAACTCGGGGACCACCGCCGAGACCATCCCCTACCCGCACTTCATCGCGGGCATCGGCACGGTCGTCGCCAACACGGGGAGCATCAGCGGCCCGTCGTCCGGGTGGGTGAACGAGGCCGCGATCACCGACGTGGTAGGCGCGGGCTCCCACGCGATCGGTGCGGTGTCCGGCTACCGGACGGCCGCTACGTCCGGCACCTACTCCTACTCCGGCACCTCCGGCAGCAGCTCCGCCTGGGGCGCCGCGACCGCCGCGTTCCTCGTCGTGCCCCGGGGGGGGAACGCCTGGGGCGGTTACATCTGGAACGAGCACGCCAGCTACACCGGGGTCACCGCCACCTTCAGCATCCCGTCGTCGCTTCCGAGTGCCGCCGCCAACTGCTCAGTCTGGATCGGCCTGGGCAACGTCTACCAGACCGGCATCTACCTGGTCCCCAACACCAGTTACCCGGACAACGTCCAGACCTACCCCTGGTCATGGTGGTTCGGCGGCGGCGGCGGCGCAGGCGAGCTGTGGAGCACGTCGGCGTTCCCGACCGGGCCCGGCGACTCGCTCACGCTGGCACTCACCTGCGACGGCACGTTCTGGTACGCGACGATCACCAACAACACGCTGGACTGGTCGTATACCGAGGTCAGGAGCGTGCTCGGGCTCAACGTCAGCACCTGGTCCTACAACAGCACCACCGGCGCCCCCACGGCCTGGGGATGGATCTACCCGGTCGGCTCGGCCGAGGTCGTCATCGAGCAGGAATCCCCCTACAACCTGCCCGATTACGGGACGATCATCTTCACGGGCATCGAGACGACGCCGGCCGCCTCGCAGCCCCCGTCGCCGCAGTTCACCGTCCCGTCCGCGGCGGGCGGCATCAACCAGTACCCGGGGCCGTTCAACGCCGCCGCCGGCGAGTACACCATCTACTTCAACAAGGGCAGCTAGTGCCCGCGATGCTCAGCTACAGCATCGCGACGACGCCGATCAACGGCTCGGCCACCTCGATTGCCGTTCCGTCGCCCCCGGCGTACGCGACCGGGAACCTGCTGGTCATGGTGGTGACCGGCGGCAGCACGTCGGGAACCGCGGTATCCGCGAGCACGCCGTCCGGGTGGACCGCGCTGTCATCCTCCGGCGCCGGGCTCTCCGTCTTCTACAAAACGGCCGGCAGCGAGCCCGCCAGCTACACGGTCAGCATGGCCGCGACCTGCTGCATCGCAGCCTGCGTCGCCGCGTACCCGGCCGCGACGATCGCGAGCCACAGCTTCGGGAACAGCGCCAGCGGCGCCGTCAGCTACACCGGCTCGTGGCCGTCGGCCACCTCGTCGCAGCTGGTGCTCGTGCCCGCCGCCGCGGTCGCCTCCGGGTCGAACGCCGGCTACCAGAACCTCGTCTACCCCTCCGGGCTGACCCCGGGAGTGCCCGTGTTCGGGCAGGCGCTCCCGGACCAGCCGGGAACCGCCGTCTACCCGTGCGCCGCCGGCCTGTACGGCGTCACGGGCAGCGTCATGGCCGGCCTGCCCGCCCCGGAGCTCACGACCCCGCAGCCGGCCACGGTCTACGCGGGCTTCATCGTCCTGACCGTCACCGGGGCCGGTAACCCGTACACGGTCACGGCCGCGTCCGCCTACCCGCCGGGAACCCCCGGCCTGGTGCTGACCGTCAAGGCGCTGTCCGGCGCGGCGTCCGCCGAGGACATCTTCAATAACGGCGCGTACAACGCCGTGTACGGCAACGGCGTCTCGCAGGCGCCGTCCATACCGCTCACCCCGTCCGCCTCCGGCAGCCTGGTCTACGGCGCCGTGACCACCAACCTCAGCATCGCGAGCGCGGTCCCGTTCACCGCCGCCGCCGGCACCACGTTCAGCCAGAACACCGCCGACACGGCCAACTCCGTTCTCTACGGGACGTTCCGGGGCACGGGAACCACCACGGCCGGGACGCAGGTCACCGTCGGCGGGTCCGCACCGGACAACGCCTGGTTCACCGCCGCAGCCGCTGAGATCCTCGCCGCGGGCACCCTGGCGGAGACGGCCACCGCAACCGCGGCAGGCCTCACCCCCGCGGGCTTCGCGACGACGACCGTGGCGCAGTCCGCCGTCTTCACGTCCCAGCCCGCGCCCGGCACGCTGCTCGTGGCGATGGTGTCAGCCAACAGCCGCTTCGGCTCTGGCCTCGCGAACATCACGGTCACCGACTCCCTCGGCCTGGCCTGGTTCGAGCAGTGCGCGCAGGGGTACCCCAGCTACTCCGGGGTATGGATCGCGAGCCTCGCCTCGCCGGCCGCCAGCGCGAGCCTCACGGTAACGCCGTCCCGTTCGGCAACGGCGCGCCGCGGTCACTCCCGGACCGCCTCCGCGACCGTCACCCCGGTCCGGCACGCCGTGGCCCGGGGCCTGCACTACAGCGCGACCGCCGCCCTGGCGGTAACGCCCGTGCTCTCGGCGACGGCAAGGGCGGGCGCCCCGGCGAGCGCGGTCCTCGACGAAGCCGGGAATCCCCTTCAGGACGAGGCCGGCGCCTTCATCCTCGACGAGTCGGGCACCGGGGCCGTCACCGCGACGGCGTCCTTCACGGTCACGCCCTCGAGGTCCGCGTCACGAGCCCGCGGCCGCTACCGCTCCGCGGCACTGACCGTCACCCCGGTCCGCTCGGCGACTCCGAGCGGCGCGCACTACAACGTGACCGCCACCCTGGTTATCACCCCGTCGCTGACGGCGGTAACCGGCGGCAGCGGCGCACCCCCGGCCAACGCGGTCCTGGACGAGGCCGGACTTGGCCTGCTCGACGAGGCCGGCGCCTTTGTCCTTGACGAGAGCACCCCCGGGCTCGTGCGGGCGTCCGCGTCCCTGGTCGTTGCCGTCTCGGCGACGGCAAGGGCGACGGTTCCGGCGAGTACCGGCCCGTGGTCCGCGGCCCGGGCAGGCCTGCCCGGTGACAGCAGCGCGACGAACTGGGCGAGCCAGGCAAGCCAGTTCCTCACGTCGCACGGCGTGATTCCCGTCTACGCGGGAAACCGGATCTGGGAAGTCGCCGCCGTCTCAACAGGGGTCAGCGGCGCGTTCAGCTGGCTCACGCAGTCCACGCCCGGCTGGCTGCCCGCCGTCGACGTCAGCCAGCCGTTCACCATGGCCCTCGGCGAGACGACCGTCGGCCGGGTGCAGGTGCCCGTGCAGGCCTCCGGCAACGGCGCGGACCTCCAGGTCCTGCTGTGCAGCGACAACGGCTCAGGCCTCCCGGTGACGAGCGCCCCGCTCGCCTCCGTCATCATCCCGGCCAGTCACATCATCCAGGCGTCGGCCACGGGAAGCCTCGCCTCGGCCGGGCCGCTGGTGGTCGCCCGTCACAACACCTCCCTAGTCGGCGCGTACTCAACGGGCCCGTGGACGCAGCCCGCGGTGAGCTCCAACGGCGCGGGCTCCTTCGCCACCCCGGCGACCTCGGGCAACTTCACCGCGCTGATCGGCGGCCTGGACTCAACGGCCAACGTCGCGAGCGGCTACACCGCCGTGATCGGCTACCAGGGATCATCGGTCAGCGGCGGCAGCACTCAGCCGGCACTGCCCCAGCCGGCGTGGTTCAGCTGCGCAACGATCACCTCCGACAGCGTGGTCGTCGCCGGGGGCAAGAACGCCACCACTGAGTTCGCCACCGTCTGGACGGCGAGCTGGACGCCCGGCACCGGAACGATCGGCGCCTGGTCCCAGCAGACGGCCTTGCCCGCGGCGAACGTCTACGGCGCGATGGCGAGCTGGGGTACGACCGTCTACGTCATCGGGGGATCCGCGGCCGCGACTGCGGCAACCGCCACGGCGGCCGTTTGGACCGCCTCGTCACAGAGCGGGCAGATCACCGGCTGGACCGCCGCGCCGCCTCTCCCGCAAGCGCTCATGCAGGTTTACGCGGCCGTGATCGGCAACTGGCTGATCATCGCGGGCGGGACGAGCACGTCCAACGCCGCGGTGGGCTCAACCTGGTACTCGGCGATCAACTCTGACGGGTCGCTGGCAGGCTGGCAGCAGGGCCCGGCGCTTCCTCAGGTCACCGCCTCGTTCGGTCCCGGCTGGAACCTGGCCGCGACCGACAGCGCGGTGATCATCGTCAGCGGCTTCGCGGGCGGCGAGAGCTTCTCGCCCTACCTTCAGGTGCTCGCGGTCAGCCCGGACGGGGTCTCCGACGAGTGGCAGGTGCAGGACTGGTCGGGATCCACGGTCGGCGCGTTCCAGGCCGCCGCCTACCCGGCCGGGCCGTCCGGCCAGTGGCGGCTGTTCAACCTGCACGTGAACGACTATGACGTCACCCAGCTCGGGCCCGTGCCGCTCGTCTCGGTGCCACTGCCGGCAACGGGGCTGACGCCGGGAGGCAAGTACCACGTCGTGTTCAGGCAGTCGGCCGGCAACCTCAACGACTCTCTGCAGCTGGGCACGGAGGCGAGCAGCGGCACCGGGTGGATGTACGCGGCCCGCGGATCAGACGCCTCGTGGACGCCGACCACCGGCCAGCAGATCGCGATGAACGTCTGCGACGGCACTGCCGCCGGGCCGGCGCTGCACCTGCTGCAGGACTCCGGGGCGGGGCTCGTGACGCTCATTCGCGACGGCAGTTCGCAGCTCCTCGCCGGGGTGATGGAGGCCGCGGCGTTCCCGACCGAGTCGCCCGAGGCCATGTTGGGGACCGCCACCGAGATCACCTGGGCGGACGGCTACCCGTCCGGGCTCGTGACGCTGGCCTGACGGCGGGAGGGCGCGTGGACTCGGCCCTCATCAGCGTCCTCTCCAGTGCAGGGGTGGCCGGGGTCTTCTGCGTCTTGTTCGTTTTCGGGCTAATAGCACCGAAATTCGTAGTGGAAGACCTTAAGTCCGAGATCCAGGAGCTGAAGGAAGCCCTCGAGGCCGAGCGGGAGCGGGCTAACGCCTCCGTCGCCGCCGCCTCCGCCACCCGTGACGTCCTTGCCGCTATCCAGCTAGGGCGGAGCATCGGCACGAAGGCGGCGGACGGCCCGTGAGCCGCCTCACGGACTGGCTGAGGAGGCTGCCGTCAATGCCCTTCCCCTGGCCTGCCAAGAACCGCAGGCACGCGGCGATAGCGGCGGCACGGGCGGAGAAGGACCGGTCAAGGGCCGGGCGGGCGCGGGCGGAGGTACTGACCCGGCAGATCGAGGCGATGCGCGAGCAAAATCATTTTGCGAGCGCCATCGTCGAGCAGATCATCCAGCGTCACACTGAGGGAAGTTAGGGCTGGCGTACTCGCCGAACATCTCGCGGGCGGCGGCATCGTAGGCCCTTGCCGCGTCGGCCTCGTCTGCGAAGTAGCCAAGGTGGTACAGCTTTCCCTGGCACCTGATCCGCGCGCACCAGTTGCTGCGTGGCGGGTACCAGCGGACGCCCTTGTACTGGGACGAGTGACCTTGCACCGGCCTGCGGTTCGCGCCGTTCTGGCTCGCCGTCGCCGGACGCAGGTTGGAGCGCTGATTGTTGAGGCCGTCGTGGTCGATGTGATCCGTGCCCGGCCATCCCGTGATCAGTTTGTGCATGAGCAAGTAGGTCACCTTGCCCTTGCGCATGAATCGCGCCGCCGCATAGGGGCCGTCGGGCCGCCGCACCCGTGCCGTTTCCCTGACGTTCCAGTGGTGCTGCATCACAAGCCCATAGTCCTCGTCGTCAACGAGGGCCACGCGGCCGGCCGCCTTCGGGCCGTACAGGGGTACCGTCTTCATGTCGGACCTCCTTGGCAAAGGGTTAAGGTCTGGCACGCTACGGCGGGTGTTCCTGCACCCGTCGTAGCTCATTTCGTACAGTTATTCTACCGTCTCACCTGGCATTTCGCGGCCTCCTGGACATACTGGCGCAGGGGGGTAGGCGGTGCCGCAGTCGTACTATTCGGACGACTTGGTAACGCTGCAACTCGGCGACTGCCTTGAGGTCACAGACTGGCTCGCCGCCGACGCGCTCGTGACCGACCCGCCGTACGGGCGCGCGTGGCGGCAGGGCGAGACCCGGCTCCGCGACCGGAGCGGCAACCGCACGCGGCGCGGGACGTCCGACGCGCACCCCGGCATCGCAGGCGACCAGGACACGTCGGCGCGTGACGCCGCCCTTGCCCTGTGGGGTGACCGCTGCGCCGTCGTGTTCGGCGACCCGCTCGTCAGCCGCCCCGTCGGCACCCGGCAGGCCCTCGGCTACCGCAAGCCCGCAGACGGCGGCAACAAGGGCACGTTCGGCGGCTTCCTCCGCGACCTTGAGCTGGTCTACCTCGTCGGCCCCTGGGTCGCCGGGCTGAACGGGTGCACGAGCGTCCTCGCTAGCGGGGCGCGCAACATCGGCAATCCGGTCGGCCTCTCCGCCCGTTACGGCCACCCCCACGCCAAGCCGGTCGACGTGATGGAGACGCTGATCTCCGCCTGCCCGCCCGGTGTCATCGCGGACCCGTTCGCGGGCTCGGGCTCGACGCTCGTGGCGGCGCGCAACCTCGGCCGCCGCGCGATCGGCGTGGAGCTGGACGAGCGGTACGCGGAGAAGGCCGCACGGAGACTGTCTCAGATGGCGCTGGATTACGCCTGAGTCAGCCATCGTCGATCAAATAATCCAGCGGCACTCACAGGAGAGTTGAGGCTGGCACCACCCGCCGCCCGCAAGCGGAGGGAAGTCACTCGAGGCAGGAAGGGGGCGCGAATTGTCCCAGACCCAGGCAATCGTGCTGCTCCTCAAGATCGGCCTCATCGCCGGCCTTGCGTCCATCGTCGCGTGGATAGCCGTCTACCACGCGCTGACCGGGGGCGGCTGGCGGAAGAACCCGATCGGCCTCACCCTCGTCGTCGAGGCGGCACTCGTCGCGCTCCTGTTCGTGCCCCAGATCCTCAGCCTGTTCTTCCACCTCAACCGCCTTGACTCGCGGATCGCCGCCTGGTCGGACGTGGTCCTCATCGGCCTCGTGGCCCCGGTGATGCTCTGGAGGCTGATCACCTGGGTCCGGCTCGACCGGGCCGGGCGGCTGGGCCACAACGGGAACGACGGCCTGGAGCGCGATGGCACTGGCTGACCTGCCGCCGGGCATCGTTCCCGCGCACGACCAGCCTGTCATCCGCCGGTACGTGGTCAGGTACCCGGACCATCCGGCCCGTACCGACGATCCTCACTACAGGGACTTTGAGGCATACCGCCGCCGCACGAAGGACACCGCGCAGTGCGTGATGGGCCTGAAGCGAGGGGACTTCAGTGAGTGCGACCTGTCCGCCCCGCTCGAATTGCACCACGCGCACGTCGAGTTCGCCCTTCAGAACGGCGTCGACCTCGCATGGCTTGAGCGCGACTACCCCGGCATCGCCAACCCCGACGAGGTCGGGGCGTGGATCGAGTCGGCGGACAACCTGATCTGGCTGTGCCGCGCCTGCCACCGCGGGCCGGGAGGCGTACATGTGGCCTCGGCCGCGGACTACGAGGCAGAGAAGTACGTACGCGGGCTGATCGGCCCGGCGAAGGAGCACTCATGACCACGCCCGCACCGCCCCCGCAGCCGCGCCCGGTCTACGGCTACTGGCACCTCTCGCGCATCCTGCTCGTGATCGGCGCGGTCCTGTTCGCCCTCGCCGCCTTCGCCGCCGGGGGTCACCCGCTCGCGGGCATCACGGACTGGTCGTGGGGGTTCGGGGCCTTCGCCGCGTGGGTCCTGTCCGGGGCAGTGCCGTGACGGTAGCGCCCGCCTAGGGGACTGGCCGCCGTGAGCCCGGAGACGGTCACCCTGCGGGAGCACCTCGAGGCGCTGCGGGCCGCTGACGAGCGGCTCCGCGGGGCGCAGCGCGACGGGGACGCCCTCCTTGCCGCCGAGCGCGACAAACGGTACGCCGAGGTCAAGGCGGCCGAGGAGAAAGCCCTGAAGGTCAAGGAGGAGGCCGACAAGACCGCCCTAGGCCTCCAGCGCGAAACGCAAACGTACAAGGACGAGAAAGCCAACGAGCTCCGCGAGCAGATCAGCAGCGAGCGCGGCCTCTACGCCACCCAGGCCGACCTGGCTAACGTGTCGAGGGAACTGGCGGCGCTCGTCAAGCCGCTCGCCGATTACGTCTCCGCGCAGCAGGGCCGTTCTGGCGGGGTCTCCGAGAGCCGCACCGAGCGCCGCCTTGATACCGGGCAGCTCCTCCTGCTCCTCGGCGTCATCATCGCCGCCGCGGCCGTCGTCGTGGCGGTCCTCAAGGGCTGAGAGGGAGGCGAAGTGGCCGCCAAGAACCGCACCGACCTGCTGACCACGACCGAGATGTTCCACTTGGACCAGGCCTGCCAGCTGATCACGAAGGCGTTCGGCGGCGAGTGCCCTTACCTCGTCGGAACCGCGGGACTGGGCGGCGCGAGCTCCTACCGGGACGTCGACGTGCGCCTGATGCTCGACGACGAGGAGTTCGCCGCGGCCTGCCCGACGCGGGAGCGGTGGGAACTGCTGTGCCTGTCGGTCGGCGCCTACCTGTCCCAGCGGACAGGCCTGCCGATTGACTTCCAGATCCAACTGGCCGCGGTCGCGAACGAGCGTTTCCCTCGCCCCCTCGGCCGCAACCCGCTCGGGATACCCGGCGCGGCGGCGCGGATCCTCGCAGGCGGCGGAGACGCGACACCCGATTGGGGGTCACCGTGAAGGTTCAGGTCCTCTCGCTTGACGAGATAGCCGAGCGCAACGCCCGGTTCCGCGCCATTGACCCCCACGTCTCCCGTGACGACTTCGAGCGTGCCGAGCTGGCCGGCCGGGGAACCGCCCTGTTCTTCTGGCATCCCGACAACGACGGCGTGAGCAGCTTCTCCTGGCTCTGCCCCGGCTGCGGAGACTGGCATTACGGGCAGATCGGCGACCATCCGGTAAGCGGCTGGGATGACCCGCGCTGGGTCAACTCCGGCACCGAGGGCAAGCCTACGCTCACGCCCTCGCTCGGCTGCGTCGGGTGGAAGCACGGGACGTGCCCGGAGGGGCACTACTGGCTGCGAGAAGGAATGCTGGAGCGCGCGTGAGCGGTGAGCCCCACTTCGGCCGCACCCGGCACGGCATGGCCGTCCATCTTCACGCGGTCGACCACCAGCCGACGGGTACCGCCTACGCGCGGTTCAACAAGAAAGTGGCGCTCGGCGTCACGGGCTTCGTCGGCTCGATGACCGCGGCGTGGCTCTTTTGCCTGCTGGCCCTGCTCAGCCTCCCAGCCGTGCTCACGCAGGCATTCGGCCTGCACTTCTTCCCGCACTGGCTCGTGGCGGTCGGGCTTATCGCGCTCGTGGCGTGGATCGCCCAGACCTTTTTGCAGCTAGTACTACTCAGCGTAATCATGGTGGGACAGAACGTACAGCAGGCGGCGGGAGACGCGCGGGCCGCGAAGACTTTTGAAGACGCGGAGGTCGCCCGCGCCGACATCAAGACCGCGCTCGACCTCCTTGACACCCGCACCGAGGGCGGCATAGCCGACGTGCTCGCCGCCGTCCACGCGGACATCACGATGACCGGCCACGTCCTTGACGCGATCGCGCCAGGCCACGCGGAGACCGCGCCCGCGGAAACGCACGCGACCACCGAGGGGGAAGCGCCATGAGCGGGATCACGATGTTCGACACCGCGTTCAGTGATCAGTTTCCGGCTGGCGCGCAGGCCTATGCGGCATACGTGGACGGCGGCGTGGGCGATCAGCCAAACTACGCCCACATCGTCAGCGCCTTCCCGAACGCGCGTCACCTGTCGATCGCCCTGTTCGCGGCGAACGACGCCGACGCGCTCGATGTCGAATCAGGCGCGGCCGAGCCCGCGGACATCCCCGGCTGGCACGCCCGCCAGGTCGCACGCGGTATCTCCCGCCCGGTCATCTACGCGAACGTCTACACGATGGGCGCCGAGGTACTCCCGGTCCTGTCGGCAGCAGGGATCGCAAGGCCGTCCGTGAGGCTCTGGACGGCGCACTACGGGTTCGGTGAGCACGCCTGCGGCCCGGGTTCCTGCCGGGAGCTGAGCGTGGACGCGGACGGCACGCAGTGGACCGATAACGCGCTCGGGCGCACCCTCGACCAGTCGCTGCTCGGCGATGACTTCTTCGGAACCGCCCCGGCGCCGGGCATTCCGGCCTGGCAGGAGGCAATCATGCAGGCTCTACCGACTGTCCGCGAGGGATCGACGGGCGGGATCGTGAAGACCATTCAGGGGCTCTGCGGTGCCCGCGGGCACGCGGTCACGATCGACGGCTCGTTCGGAGACGTCACGCTCGCGGCGGTGAAAGCCTGCCAGGCGGCAGCGGGAACGGCCCCGGACGGCGTTGTCGGACCGGCGACGTGGGCTGTGCTGGTCGGCGTCGCCTGAGCCGTGAACCCCCTCGCAAACCCGGTTGCGGAAGTCACGCAGTCGATCCTCTACAGTCCCGAGCTCAACGCCCGCGAGGTCTACGGGAACTGCCTTCAGGCGGCGATCGCGTCCGCCCTCGGCCTGGACCTGGACGCCGTCCCGCATTTCGGCGCTTTCACGTGGTGGGTGCCCGCGGCGAGGCTCTGGCTGCGCGGCAGGTGCCTCGACTGGCGCACCGCCCCCGGCATCCCCGCGGGCCGCTCGGTCGTCATCGGCCCGACTACGCGGGGCACCGGGGACCATGCCGTCGTCGGCGATGACGGGGAGATCGCCTGGGACCCGCACCCGTCCCGCTCGGGACTGACTGAGGTCAAGTACTCCTACGCCTTCGAGCAGTGGCCCGGCGACGGGCCGAGCGTCTGCGTGTGCTGCGGCAGGAGCGACGCCGGGCAGTCCTAGGCCAGCTCGGCCATGAACCGGAACGCGATCTCCGACTCGCCAGCGAAGGTCATCACCCAGTAGCCGCCCGCATCGGGCTCCCAGTCCAGTGACTCGACGACCTTGCCCTTTGCCTGCGCGGCGATCTCCTCGCGCTGCTGCTCCGTGTACTGCATGCCGAAAGCCTAGCAGCACGCCCCCCCGATTCCCCGCCCCCGTTGAGCACCCGCCCCGGGGCCTTTCGCATGCCCGGAGGTGGCGGCTCGCGTGTCCAAGATCAGCGCGTACTCCCCGAACACCAACCCGTCGACGTCATTTGAGTTCGTCGGCACCGATCCGACGAATACGGGAATGTCGAGCACGGGCACGACGGAGACCGTCACCCTCTCGGTGATTACCGGCAAGTCGCTCCCCCTTCCGACTGGCGGCACCTACCCCGGCGGGACGACTGAGTTCCTGCGGGCCGACCAGTCGTGGGCGGTGCCGGCGGGCGGCGGCGGCGGGTCGAGTGTCTGGCATGACCTGGTTGAGACGTACGGCGCTGACCCGACGGGCACGACGAGCTGCAGCACCGCTCTCGCCACCGCGTGCACGGCGGCCGTGGCGGCCCAGCCTAACTCGTTCGGCCTGACGGTCCCGCCGGGGACGTACCTGGTCACGGCCCCGCAGCAGTTGCCGTGGAACCTGGTGATGCAGGGACCCGGGGCGACTGGCGGGGACGTGAGCAACCAGTTCACCGGGGCCTGGTTCAAGATCTCGTCCTCATTCTCGGGGGGCGCCTACTGGCTGGGGATCACCGACAACGCCAACCACACAAGCGCGAACGGTGCCCTGGTGAGCGGCCTCGGGATCGACGGCTCCGCGCAGACCGGGACGGCAGTCAGTGCCATCCTGATCACGGGCCCGGCGCTGACCATCCTGCAGAACCTCTACATCGCGCAGATGTCCGGATGGGCCATAAATACCGCGATTGATCCGAGTGCTTCCGAGATAGGCCCATATGGCCAAACATATTTCAACATTACGGCCGATTCTTGCGGTGTTGTCAGTGGAGGCGGATTCAATTTCACCTGGTGTGAGGACTCGGTTTTCAACCAGCTCTACAGCATCGGAAACAATGGCGGTCCCGGCTTCTATATAAGCGCCTGCGATAACACTAAATTCACGACGATAAATTCCGAGTGGAATTCTACTTACGGCTATTACATAACCGGGGACTGGCAGTACGCCACGGGCGGATGCCAGTTCAGCAACATTAGCACCGACTCGAATACAGAGTACGGCTTCTACACCGACGCGACCTGGACCACGGGCGGCGGCGCAGGCACCGGCCCCTGCGTCATCCTGGTGAACAACATGTTCAACCGCCGCGACGGACAGGGGACCGCCGTCGGGACCGGCGTCTACGCGGGCATCGGCTTCGGCGCCACGACCCTGCCGGTAATCATCCACGGATTCGCTCAGATGACCAACATCGGCGACGGCGGCGCGGGCACGATGACCCCGAACTACGGGGTCTATTTTACCCAGTCCTCGTATAGCCAGCCAATCCTGATAAGCAACGGGCTGGCATGGGGCTACACCCACCCCACCTATTTCTCCGGTGGCAGCCCGACGGGCACCAACTTCCCCACGGGCGTCACCAGCGCGAGCATCCTGCTCGCCCACGGCAACAACTACGCCCCGACCTACGGCTCCTAGGAGTAACGGTCAGATGAAGACCCGCGCCCGTCCCCGCGAGCTGGCCGGCGGCGGCTGGCTTCAGGCCACCCTGCACCGACGGAGCGTCCCGGCCGGGTACTGCGCCGGCCACGCCGGCGAGCCGCACGCCACGGCGGACGAGGCGAATGCCTGCTGGCGGAAGTACCTGGTCGAGCAGACGCTCCGGCTTGACGGGCGGACCGCCGCGCCCGGGAAGTGCCTCGCCCCGTCCGGCTGCGACACGCTCACCGACCGCGTCCCCGTGATCAACGGGTACCCGAGGTGGCCGCTGTGCGACGAGCACCGGACCGCCGAGGTCGTCGCCGAACTGTGGAACGCGCCTCGCCCGTTAGTCCCGCACTTCCCCCTTCATCCCCCCCGCGAGCGACCGCTCCGGGGTCTTCACGCGTGCCCGGAGGTGCGCTCATGCCGAACCTGGCCAGTCTCTCCCGCTACCCGAACATGCCGGAATTCGCCAGGCCTGAGCCCGAGGCGGCCGCAGGCGTGACCGTGAGCATGGCGGTCGTTCCGAGCACCCCGGCCCACGGCGCCACCGTCACGGCGACCTACACGGTCTCGGGTGTCAGCCCTGTTGCTGGCACGCCTGTTTCCGTCACGGGATCGGTTGAGATCGGCGGCAAGCCGTACCCGGTCACCGGCTCGTTTACGCTCCCCGGCGCCACGGCTCCCGTGATGACGTACTCGACGCCGACGGCGGCCGGCTTGACGTTCAAGGTCTCGCCCGCCAACCCTGCAGTCTTTACCGCGGTGGTGCCGTAGCCATGGCAACGACAGTTTCAGGCTCGGCCACGATCGGTGGCACGACCTACAGCGCCACGGCCGAGATCACGCTGCCGGCCGCTCCCGTTACGCCGCCTCCGGCTTCGGGTTCCGGCTGCAACCTGGCTGTCTACGACGTGGCTAACGACCTGCCCTCGTCATGGTCGGGCGAGGCGGCGTTCACCGCGGCAGGATGCCCCCTGAAGATGGCCACGATGTACATCCAGTGGCCGTCCAGCGGGCAGGCGAGCAACTGGCCGACGAACCTGGCGAACCTCGCCGAGCAGGCCGGCACCGGCCTGATGGTCGAGATGGAGCCGTGGTTCACCTCGACCACCTGGCCGACGTTCACGAGCATCGCGGCCGGCCAGTACGACGCCTACCTCGAGGCCATGGCCCGGTCGGCCGCCGCCTTCAAGGGCACGCTCTACATGACGTACGCCCACGAGCAGAACGGGTCCTGGTACCCGTGGGGCGCCGGGGGCGCGGAAGGCGTCACTGCGGCCCAGTGGGTCGCGAGCTGGCAGCATGTTGTCAGCACGATGTCCGCGATTGCGCCGAACATCACGTGGGTCTGGGCGCCGAACAACATCGATGTCGGCAGTTCCGTCCCGTTCTGGCCGGGGGCTGAGTACGTCGGGCAGGTGGCGTGGGACGGCTACCTGCAGAACGAAGGCCAGACCTACTCCAACTTCCTCGCGCAGACCGTGACCGAGCTCCGCACGCTGACGGACGGCCCGATCTGGCTGTCCGAGACCGGGATCGAGCCCGCAGGCAGCGACCGGGCGGCACGGATCACGTCCTTCCTGGCGGACCTCCAGGCGGCAGGCATCAGCGGATTCTGCTGGTTCAACCAGGCGCCGTTCGCGCTGAGCGCGGCGGAGATGCCAGTCTTCGCAGCCGCCGTCAAGGCTTGGAACGCGGGCTAGCCTTCCGGCTTGAACTCGCAGGCGCCAGCCGGGAACGGCTCAGGCCGCGGGGCACAGGGCAAGGTGTCCGGCCAGGGCTCTCCGCCCCACAGGGCCCAGCCCCGGATCTTCCAGCCGTCAGGCGCGACGCCATGGAATACGGGGTCGCGGTCGTGCGGGCCGATCACGCGCGTGAACACGCGGCCGTCCTCGTTGCGCTCCCAGCCAGGAGGCCCGTCCACGTGCCCCTTCGGCTCGATGACCTCGATCAGCACGAGGTCGCCCGCTGACGGCGGCCCGTTGGCGGGGATCTCGTCCCAGCCTTGCGTGAGGCTCACCGTGACCGTGCTGACTGCCCCTGCCTGCGCTGTCACGCTGCCGGCCTTCGCGAACGCCATGCGGCCAGCTTAGGCCGCGAGCCTTTCCCCTCCCCCCTGCCCGCCCAGCACCTCGCCGCGGCGGGCTTTTTCATGTCCAGCCCCGAGAGGTGCACATGCCCGACGGCCTCGCCGTCCTGCCGGTCATTACCGGCACCTTCGCCAAGCAGAAGGCCTCAAGTGCCTGCTGCGGCGCACCGCTCAACCGCGTCACCCCCGGCGTGGACGAGTTCACCTGCCGCGAGTGCGGCGAGCCCTGCGAACGGGTCATGGGTGACCCGCAGGAGACCACCTTCAGCTCCGAAAGGACCGGCCCGTGACCGTACAGACAGCCCGCGTCAGCGTCGACAACAGCACCCAGTTCCACTCACTGAACTTCGAGACCGGCGGGGTCTTCACGGTTCAGAACCTCGGCCCGTCGGTGGTCTACATCGGCCCCGTCACGGCTGGCGACAGCTCAAGCACCGTCGACCTCGACGGCGCGTACCCGCTCGTGCCCGGCGCCTCGGTGCAGGTGCCCGACAGCAGCACGAGCGGCGAGGACACGACCGTCATCGGCTGGAACACCCCCAGCAGCGACGAGACGGGGACAGAGACCGCGATCATCACCCTTCTCGGCATTCTCGGAGGCGAATAACCAATGGCAGACGGCATTGCGACTGCGATGTGCAACACGCTGCTCACGACACTCACGACCTCTCCGGCGTGCACCTACGTGCAGCTGCACACGGGCGACCCCGGCTCGGCGGGGACGTCGAACGTGTCCAACGTGACCACCCGGCAGTCCGTTACGTGGGGGTCTGCGTCGGCGGGGTCGATCTCGGCGTCGAACACCCCGGCGTGGACGAGCTGGGCCGGGACGAACGGCGAGGTCGACACGGACATCTCGTTCTGGACGGCCTCGACCAGCGGGACGTTCGACATGTCCATTCAATTGTCTTCATCGGTAACCATGGATACAGGCGATTCGCTTACGCTGACCTCGATTACGGTAAGTATTCCTACCGCTTCGTAGCGTAATCGCCTCTGGTCAGAGACTACCTCATCCCGCCGCCCCTCGCCACATGGCACGGGGTTTTTTCATGCGCCCCGGAGGTGGCCCGTGACCGGTACGGAGTGGCAGAACTACACGGGCGCCCCGGGAGGCCCGGCAGCGTCCGACACGCTCCTGGAACTGGACGTCTCCGACACCTCGGCGAGCGGGTCGGGGACGGTGCACCAGGACACCGTCGCGGCCGTCACCCAGGCCGGGCTCGGCTTCACGACGTCCGGCGACACCGTGTACGGGGGCTCGTCGGGGGTCCCTGCCCGCCTCGCCGGGAACACGACGTCGACCCGGAAGTTCCTGCGGCAGGCCGGCACCGGGAGCGCGTCGGCGGCCCCGGCATGGGACACCATCGTGGCCGGGGACGTGCCCACGCTCAACCAGAGCACGACCGGGACCGCGGCGAACGTCACCGGCACCGTGGCCCTCGCCAACGGCGGCACCGGGCAGACCGGGGCGGCGGCGGCGTTCAACGCCCTGAGCCCGATGACCACCGCCGGGGACCTCATCTACGGCGGCACCTCGGGCGCGGGCACCCGGCTCGCGGCGGGGACCAGCGGGTACGTGCTGACTTCCCAGGGGGCGGCGGCGGCACCGCACTGGGCGGCGTCCGGGGGCGGCTCCACCCCGCTCCCGTTCACCTACATCGCCCCCTCCGGTGACACCACCGGGGCGACGGACACGACCGCGATCAACGCGGTGATCTCCGCCGGGGGCAACGCGGTGCTCGCCCAGACAGGCCTCTACGGCACGGGCACCCCCTACTACGTCAGCGCGCCGCTGACCCCCTCGACGGGGGCGAGCCTGCGGGGGGCGATGCCGTGGTCAGCGACCCCGTACGACACCTACGGGGCGGGTACCGGGAACGCCGGCGGCACCGTCATCCAGGCGGTCGCCGGGTTCACGGGCGCCGCGGTGATCAATATGACCAACGCGACGGGCACGCAGTACTTCGGCGTCTCGCTGGCGGACTTCACGGTCAACTGCTCGCCCGCGACTTCAGCCACTCTTGAGGCGATGCACGTGGAGGGGGCGTGGGGCGCGTGCTTCATGTCCGGCGTCATGCTGTACAACTCAAGCGGCCACTGCCTGCACTTCGCCACGAATGCCACCAGTGGCTTCACGCCGGACGACTGGCACGTCTTCCGGTGCAAGTTCAGCGCCTCGTACGGGACGACGTCGACCACAGGCTGCGGGGTCTATGCGGACAACCTGCCCGACTCGTGGTTCACCGATTGCGAGAGCAGCGAGAACCAGTCGGACAACTGGCTGCTGAACTACAGCCTGAACACGACGCTGACCAGGTGCAAGGGCGAGAATTCCACCGCCGGGGCAGGCTTTCACCTGGGCGGGCAGGGCGGTCTCGGCCGCGCGCTGAACATGACCGCCTGCACCACGCACCTGAACTACGGCGACGGGTTCCTCTTCGATGTCGACGGGGCCGACGGCGCAACGGGCGGCATCTACCAGCTGGCGAACTGCACCTCGATCAACGACAACCAGGCCGCCGGCACCACGTACGCGGGATACCGCTCCAACGGCTGCCCGAACGTGATCATGGCCGTCGGCTGCAGCACCTACGGGGCTTACTACGGCGCTTCCCAGACCGGCACCAACGGCGGCATGACGTTCACCGCCTCATCCCTGAGCGGCACGTCCGCCGCCCTCCATGACGACAGGGGCGGCGTGAACCGGCTGATCAGCAGCCTGCCTGTCGGCTCCCCGGACGGCGGCGCGATCGCCATGCGGGCCTTCACCGTCTAGAAAGGAACAGCCGTGGCCACTGCCCCCCAGTACGCCGTCACGCCTCGCGCCATGTGCGGCCTCGTCCCGTCCACGGCGGACACGTCGTTCACCGCGCCGACCCACGTGACTTCCCTCGGGTCCGCCGGAACGAACGGCACGAAGGTCGCGGAGATCGACGTGACCCCGGTGGGGACCACCATCGTGGCCAGCCTGGTGAACCTCTGGGCTTACGACGGCACGACCTACCACCTGTTCACCTCGGTGACGATCGCCGCCGCGACGTACAGCACCACGGCCGCCCCGGTCACGCAGCCGTTCTACTTCGACAACCTGGTGCTGCCGTCCGGCTGGTCCCTGGCGATCTCCAACACCGTGGCCGGGAACGTCTCGCTCGTCGAGGTGTGCGCCTTCGGGGCCGACCTGTGAGCAACCTCAACCCCGGCATCCTCGACGGGCTGCGCCGTACGGGGCTCAGGCTCCGGAAGCTGGTCATCCAGTCGGCCAGCGGGGCCGGCCTGGTGATCTCGCGCGACGGCAGCACCACGACGCCCGGGGCGATGTGGTTCACCCCCGGCGCCGGGCACGCCGCCGCGCTCAGCATGCTCAACCAGACGTCCGGGGTCACGTTCGCGCTGATGCCGGAGGTGGCCAACGCGCCGGGCGGGGTGTCCGCACTGGGCGGGTACGGGGGTGCCTGGGTCGTGGCGGGGCCCTCGTCCGGGCTCGCGGTGTCGATCTTCCAGGTCGCCAACTCGGACGGCACCCAGGAGCTGAGGATCCAGGACAACGGCGTCGTCGACACCCAGAACAACACGCTTGACGACGGCTCGGGCAACGCCTCTTTCACTGGCGTGACCGCGCAGGCCGGCGGAACCGACACCAGCGGCTCGGCGGCGGCCAGCACCCCGACGTTCGTGTCGGGCACCGCCCTGCAGCTGAGTACCACCCGTGACGTGATGCTTTACGTCTCGGTGGCGACGGCTACCCGGGTCGGGATCTCCGTCGGGTCGACCAGCTCGGTCACCAGCGCGATCCTTGCCGAGCCGGCGACCGCCCAGGTGGCCGGCACGATGTTCACGCTGCGCGTCCCCAAGGGCTGGTATGTGAAGATCACTTCCAGTGCGACTATCGCCGACCTGACCATCATCCAGGTCACCTGCTAGGGGGCTGCAGGCAAGATCATCGTCCGCCTCTCCGTCCGTTTGCCCCCTGGCGTAACCGGCGGAGGGAGTCCCGTGGCGAACGTCAGCATCACGGCCCCGGCCCGGGCGGTCTAGCCCGTGGCCATTACCGCCAACGCCGGCACTACCGCGGGCGCGACCGGCCCGGCGACCACCCAGGCGATCACCGTCCCGTCCGGGGTCAAGGGCCAGGACGTCGTCATCCTGTACGCCAACATCGTGGTGCTGACCTCGACTTTGCCGTCGGTCTCGGTCTCCTCGACGGGCACCACGCCGACGTCGGCGGTCACTCAGGTCACCGGCACGGAGTCGACGCCGACGGTGGCGTCGATGAGCGGCGGGGTCTGGTACTTCGTTGCCGCCGGCACCGCGGGCAGCGCGAGCTCCGACGTCGGCAAGGTCGTCACGTTCACCGCCGCGTCCGGCTACTGGTCGACGGCACTGTTCGCCTACACAGGGGCGAGCACCTCGCCTGTCGACGTGATCGGCGGGGCGTTCGGCGGGGCGAACGCGAACACCGTCACCTGCCCGTCCAAGACCACTGGCGCCGGCGGGGACTGGGCGGTTTACGCGGGCGGCGGGGCTACCGGGGGCGGGGCCACGCTTGCCGGCCCGTCCGGCGCGACGCAGCGGGAACTGCTCAACAGCCCGTCGTTCGTCGGCGCGGCGATCTTCGACGGCAACGGCTCCGCCGGGTCCTCGGGCACCAGCATCGGCGGCGGCACGTTCACCTGCACGACCGCCTCCACAGCCATGCTCACCGGGTTCACGATCGGGCTGGCCCCGGCCGCGCTCACCGCCACGGCGTCCGCCACCGTGACGCCGTCGCGGTCGGCGTCCCGCGTGCACGGCCGCAACCGGAGCGCGTCGCTCACCGTCACCCCGTCGCGGTCGGCAACGGGATCACAGGGCGGGTCGGCCCACACCCGCACCGCCTCGCTGGCGGTCACGCCGTCGCGGGCGGCGACGGCTTCCGGCGGCGCGGGCGGCGGCTACGGCACGCCGATCCTTGACAGCGCCGGCAACAACATCCTTGACTCCGCCGGCATCCAGATTCTTGACACGCGGGGCTCGGCCTCAGCCTCGCTGACGGTCACGCCGTCCCTGACCGCGACCGCCAGCGTGACCGGCGGGGCGCTTACCCGCACGGCCTCCCTGCCCGTCACGCCGTCCCGGTCCGCCACGGCGGCGCGCGGGCACTCCAGGCCGGCGACGCTCCCGGTAACGCCTGCTCGCTCGGCGACAGCAACCCGTACCCCGGCATCGCGCACGGCGACGGCAAGCCTGACGGTCACGCCGACGCGATCGGCCGCACCGGTTCACGGCCGCAACCGCACCGCCGCGCTGACGGTGACGCCTTCCCGCTCGGCCAGCCGCGCCCACGGCAACGCCCGGTCCGCGACCCTGTCCGTCACGCCTTCGAGGTCCGCGACCGCGAGCAGGACCCCGGCCTCGCGCACGGCGACGGCATCGCTGACGGTTACGCCCTCACTGTCGGCAACGGCCTCGAAGGGCGCGGCATCGCGCTCGGCTACTGCCTCGCTTCCGGTCACGCCGACTCTGACGGCGACCGCTTCCCGCACTGCTGCGTCGCACTCTGCGAGCGCCGCGCTGACGGTCACCCCGTCAAGGTCCGCGGGCACCACCCACGGGCACTACCGGAGCGCGACGGCGACGGTCACGCCGTCCCGGTCGGCGACTCGCGCCCAGGCGCACGTCCGCACGGCGTCGCTCACCGTCACCCCGTCCCGGTCGGCAACGGGAAGCATCTCCGGCGGGCCGCCTACCCTCGGCATCCCCACGTCCGTCCCGGGACTCCTGCGGCCCGGCTTCGCGGTCCCGGGACTGCCGGGCACGGCGGTCAGCGGAACGTCCCGGTCGGCCGCCGCGTCGCTGACGGTGACGCCCTCGCGGACGGCCTCGGACGTTCACGGGCACTTCCGGACAGCCTCGGCCACGGTCACGCCTTCACGGTCGGCCACCCGCGCCCGCGGCCACTACCGGACGGCCAGCGCGACCGTTACGCCCTCGGCCTCGGCGACCGCTTCCCGCACTGCGGCCTCGCGCACGGCGACGGCCCCGCTCACGGTGACGCCCGCCCGCACGGCATCGGCGACGCGCTCGCACTTCCGCGCCGCGTCGCTGACCGTGACCCCGTCGCTCGCGGCGGCCCGGCTCCACGTCCGGCACCGGACGGCAGCCCTTGAGGTCACCCCGGGGCTGCTGGCAGGAACGTCTGACGTCTTTACCCGCACCGCCTCGCTGGCGGTTGAGCCGGAGGCCTCGGCGACGGCGCGGCGGGCCCGCGGGCGGACGGCGTCGCTCGAGGTCACCCCAGGGCGCTCGGCGGCGCGGGTCCACGGCAACGCCCGGTCGGCCTCGCTTTCGGTCACCCCGGGGCTCACGGCGTCGCCAGAGGGTTCCCGGACCGCGCACCTGACCGTAACGCCAGGGCTGTCCGCAACGGCCGTTCACGGGCACTACAGGGCCGCTGCCGCTACAGTCACGCCGGGGCGGCTGGCATCGGCGGCCCGGGCGCACTCGCGCTCCGCCTCGCTGACCGTAACGCCTGCTCGCACCGCGTCGGCGAGCGGGGCGGGACAGTACCGCTCAGCCGCGCTCACGGTCAGCCCGTCGGCCGCCGCGAGCCGGGTCCACGGGAATGCCCGCTCCGCGGCGCTCACGGTCACGCCGGCTCGCACGGCGGCGGCTTCCGGCGGCGGAGCGGCGAAGAACGCAAGCGCGACGCTGACCGTAACTCCCTCGCGGTCGGCCAACCGGGTTCGCGCGCACTTCCGCTCGGCGATGCTGAGCGCCGCGCCGTCGATCTCGGCGACAGCAACCCGTACCGCCGCGTCAAGGACCGCGACGGCGGCGCTGACGGTCACCCCGTCGAGGTCTGCGGCCCGGGTCCACGGTCATGCCCGCACGGCCTCCCTGACGGTTCCTGCGGCCCTGTCGGCCTCCCGCGTCCACGGTCATTACCGGAGCGCCGCGCTGACCGCCTCCGCGGCCCTCTCGGCGACGGCAGAGCGTACCGCGGCCTCCAGGTCGGCGACGGCCTCGCTCTCGGTCACGCCCTCAAGGTCGGCGACCGCGACGCACGGGCACCACCGGGCCGCCTCGCTCGAGGTCGAGGTCCAGCGCGAGGCCTTCACGACCGGCGAGCGCGGGGCGAGCGCCTCCCTTGAGGTCACGCCGGCGCTCACGGCCACGGCAACCCGGACGGCAGCCCACCGCACCGCCGCCGCCGCGCTGGCCGTTTCGCCCTCGCGGCTGGCGAGCGCGGCTAAGGCGCACTTCCGCTCCGCGTCGCTGGCCGTCCAGCCGGAAACCTCGGCGAGCCGGACCCGCGCGCACCTTCGCTCGGCCGAACTTGAGGTAGCGCCAGCGGCCTCGGCAGGGAAGTCGCGCGGACGGTACCGCACCGGCTCGCTGACGGTCACGCCCGCGTTCGGGGCGGTGCGCCAGCGCGGGAAGCTCCGCAGCGCGGCCCTCGCCGTCTCGCCGTCGCTTGCCGCCACTCGCGGCCACGGGCGGTACCGGACAGCAGGGCTTGAGGTCACGCCGGGGCTCGTCGCGGCGAGGGTTCACGGCCACTACCGGACCGTTGCGCTTGAGGTCGCCCCGTCGCTGGATGCGATCCGCGTGCACGGGCACTACCGGACTCTCGCCCTGGCCGTGACGCCAGACGGGAACGTCGTGCACTCGGTTCACCGGCCACGGTCGGCAGCGCTTGAGGTCGCCCCGTCGCTGGCCGCCGTCGGCTTCTGGGCTCCGCCGCCGCTGTTCGCTTCGAGCCGCGTCCGTCACCTGTGGTCGGCCGGGTCCGGGCGCATCATCTGACCGGATCGGGGGCCGCCGCATGCAGATGCTGACCCAGTCGGCACTGTCGACGCAGAACGTGCAGACGCTCATCCAGGTGACCAGCACGAACGGGTACAACCCGACGTCGGACACCGTGTCGTTCGCCTTCACCAACGCCAGCGCGTTCCCCGCGCAGGTCCCCGGTGACGACGACTGGAACCCGGGCACGTGGGTCACCTACCCGGGGCCGCTGTACTACGCCGAGATCCTGGTCGGGCCGGCCAACGGCGGCATCGTGCTGAGCCAGGGGCGCTGGCAGTGCTGGGTAAAGATCGAAGATAGTCCAGAGATTCCGGTGCTGCAGCCGTTCGTCCTCCAGGTCGTTTGACGCCCCCCGCCTGCCCCTGAGCAACCTCCTGCCGCCCGGCCGCGTGCCGGGCCTTCTCGTTTTCCGGAGGCGCGATCGTGGCCGTCGAGATCTTCACGAACCTGGGCACGGGCACCGTGACCTCCGGCGGTACCGGCGCACCCTCGGCCGGGACGACCGAGACGTGGTCGGTCACGGCGTCCGTGCCGCTCCCGGCCGCGTCTTCCTCGGCCACGCCGCCGACCCAGTTCCACGTCACCGACACCGCCCCGGGCAAGCAGGCCGAGCTCGTCCTCGTCACCAACGTCAGCGGTACCGCCTACTCCGTAACGCGGGGAGCGGAGGGCACGACCCCGGTTACCCACTCAGCCGGGTTCACCGTCATGCAGACGAGCACGGCGGGGTTCTTCAGCAGCCTTGCGACGACTGCCAGCCCCGCGCTCACGGGCACGCCGACTGCCCCGACTCAGGCGGCAGGCGACACGAGCACGGCTGTCGCCACCGACGCCTTCGCCGCAACCGCCGCCACCGCCTCGGCCGCCTACTTCCTCCGAATTTTCGCCGTTTAGGAGCACCCATGGCAACCGCGCCCCAGTACGCGTCTACCCCGGTCGCGTGGACGGGGCTCGTTCCCTCCACCGCGGACACGTCGAACACCGCCCCGACGCACGTCACCTCGCTCGGGTCGGCCGGGTCGAACGGCACGAAGGTCACGCAGGTCGACATTGTCCCGACCGCGACCGTCGTCGCCGGCATCGTGAACGTGTTCCTGTACGACGGGACGACCTACCACCTGCACGAGCCGGTCACCATCGCCGCCGCCACGGTGAGCACGACCGCCGCCCCGGTCAAGCAAAGCTACACCTACGACAACCTGGTGATACCGAACGGCTGGTCGCTGGCGGTCAGCAACACCGTCTCGGGCAACGTCTCGCTGGTGGAGGTCAACGCGTTCGGGGCGTCCCTTTAATGGCGAACGTCAACCAGGGGGTACTGGACGGGCTGCGGCGCCTCGGCGCCAAGGTCCGGGACCTGGCCGTCGACGGCGGCCTGCCCGGGGCGCCTCTCGGGCTCAGGCTGCGGGGCGCCACCCAGTCAGGGCCCCCGGCGACAGGGACCTGGAAGGCGGGGGACCTGATCCCGGACCGGGCCGGGGTCGTGTGGATCTGCACGGCCGGCGGCACCCCGGGAACATGGGCGGGCGCCGTGCAACTCGACGGGAACGCGACGGACATCCAGCCAACGGGCACGGCGGCGGCAGCCGGGTCGACGGGGAAGGCAGCCGACGCCGGCCACGTGCACAAGAGCTTCGCCAGGCTCGCCACGACCGGGACCGCCGGCTTCGCACTGCAGAACGGCACGCCCAGCATCATCACCTGGACGGCGCCCAGTGACAGTGCCATTCACGTGTTCACCTGCATCTCGGTCGCCCACGTGACGAGCACCGAGACGGGCGGCACCGTCCAGGTGGTTTACCAGTCCCCGATCAGCGGGGCGGGCAACCACTTCACGCAGATCATCGCGGGGGCCCTGAGCACCGACTCCAACGGGCAGACCGGCACGACGATCTTCGGGCTCGCCCAGCCCGGGACCACCGTTACCGTCGAGCAGACCACGGCACTTACCGCGGGCGCCGCAACCGTCTACGCCGAACTGTGGGGCAGCTGACGCCAGACGGCGGGAACAGCGGGCGGCTCGGGGCTGGTCCTGAACGTGGTGGTTCAGGAGTGGCCGACGTGCCGCCTGACCGGGGCATCGTCGCACATTTGCGCGCATACCCCGTCCGGCCTGCCCAAACGGTAAGCTGATCAGACAACTTCATAAAGCGCCACGGCCGGCGCCTTGGAACGCCAGCCGTGGCTAGCCGATCTTTCCCCTTACGCAGGAGATCAGCTTGCCCAAGTCTATGGGCGTGCCCTTGGCATGCTCAGCTTTCCCCCCGGTCGGGGCCACTTTTGGCCTGGCGATCTTACGGGCGCCACCCTTGTCGGGCTCGTGCTCGACAACTGGTCCCATCTTCCGGACCTTCAGTTCCGTGCCCTTCTGCGCATGGCGCATACAGCGCTCGACACCCCCAGCCCTGACGGCGACCCGCCGTGCCAGTACTTCGGCACCTACAGGCGGATCGCGCGGACCTGGCGCCCGGGATGGCCCGGTGACGACGAGCCGGACTCGGCGAAGCGGCGCCGCACCATCCTCAACGAGGTCCGCAAGGCTCTGCGCGCACTGGAAACTGCGGGCGCGGTCAAGGCGATCGGACCGCCTCCGGTGCCGGGCCACGCTCAGGCGTACCTGCTCACGCTGTAGGGTTCACAGCCCTACAGATGTAGGGCTCACGACCCTACTTTGTAGGGCTCAGACCCGGGGCCAGGAACCACAGAGGAACCACGTAAGGAACCAGTCGCTCCGGCCTGGCTCCGCCTAGGCCTCCACTCCCCTCCCGCGCTTCGCTTGGGTCCTTTCGAGCCGAAACCACTCGAAAGCCCGAACATCCCTGCCGACCCGAGCGCGCCACTTCCCGCCCCCCTGCGGACCTCAGCCAGCTACAGGGTGGTTGGGGGCGTGGCTACTGTGGCTGCGGAACGGCCCACACCCCGGTCTTGAAGTTGTACTCCGGCATGTCCGGGTGACCGCCCCAGATGCCGGCCATCGTCTCGATGGCGACGGACAGCGCGTGAATGTACCCCGCCTGCCTGGCTGCGGTCTCCGGTGTCATTTCCGCCGCCCGGTAAGGCGCGTCAGTGTAGCGCGTAATGACCCGGTAGCGGTCGATAAGCGATTCCATCCACGTCTCCTGCGGGTACGCCGCCGCAAGCTCGCCGCAGGTGCCGCCGGCGAAGCTCGCGTAACGCTCGCTCAGCCGGGCGCGGACGAACTCGATCACGGGCGTGATGTCGTCGCGCAGAACCGGCGCGGTGTCTTCGCTCATCGTTTCTCCAGTAAGTGGCGACCCGGCGGGCATGTGCACGAGCAGGTAGTCACGCCAGGCGGCGTAACTGAAAACGTCGAACCCGCCACTCACCAGATCACCTGATTCTTAGCAAGCCCGGTGCCGCCGCAGGCGATGCACGGGTGCCACTGGCCGTCACAGCGCGGATCGCAGCACTGCAGGGGATCGTCGCACTCTTGCAGGTACCATTCGCCGCCGCAGTGCGAGCAGCGCTCGTCGTCGTATTCGTCACCGTCGTACGGGTCATCGTCGATGTCTGGGCTGGCGCTCACCACGTTTCACCGCACCAGTCGTCGGGGATCACGTCGGCCATCGACTCGTCATCCTCGCTGTCGGGTCGTAGCTGGCCATGGCCGCAGAGCAGGCACACGTCCTGGTGCGGGTCGTAGCCGAATCTCAGGCAGTCGATGCACTGCTCGCCCTCCTCGGTGACGTCCAGGCCGCGTTCTTCAGCAGTCATCGCTGTTGACCTCCACAGGCGGTAGCTCGGCTTTCTTGCGGACAGAGTGCGCGGCGCGGGCGAAGTTGCCGCCACGGGCTGCGTCGAGGTCGATCACGGCGCGCGTGAAGTCGTCCAGGTAGCCGCGCAGCCGCGCCGTCTCGTCGATGGACTTGTTGAGCTCGCGCTCGACGTAGGCGCGGTAGCCGACGTCACTCCGGTCTGGCGGATGGCCCGCGTCCATGGCCGGCTCCTTCAGGTCAGTCGGGACCTGCGCGGGGTCAACGTGCATCCACGGCTGCCCGCTCACGGTCACTCGCTGGTGCACGGGCAGTGGAAGCGCCCGTAGTCGTCCTCGCCGCACTGTGACGGGACGCAGCCTGCCACGGTGCAGCACGTGCAGCTGTCGCACGTCTCGTCTCCGGCACTGTCCGGGTAGGTCAGGCCGCCGCCCGCTTCGCTCATCACGCCTTCCTCGTCCTCGTACCTGTGGCCGGGCGCGAGCCGCGGGCAGCCGAGCCTGTGCGTCACCGAGTAAGCGAATCCGTCCAAGTCCTCGGCGGGAGCCTTGGCGCCGCAGCGGGGGCAGTCGGCGTGCTCGTACCGCTCGTGGTCGGCAAGGTCCTTCCCGCTGCTGCAGTAGCCGCACTCGCGGGAGCACGGCGACTCGCTCGCGTCGGCGAGTTCGCCTGCGATATGCCCGTAGTAGTCACTGCTCACTTGCCGTCCTCCTTGCGCTTGCGCCCCGGCGCGCGGGGCGTCTCGATGAACTTCACGACGTCAGTCTCAAGCCAGACTGGCCCCATGGCGAGCCGCTGCACGGGTTCGGGGAAGTCCGGGTGCTTGACGATCTGCGCGGCCCGCTGCCGTGACACGCCGCCCGCGAGGGCGGCCACCTCGGCCAGCCCCGCGAGCTTAGGGATTGCGCGCTTCACGCGAGACCGTCGGCTGCGATGACCTCGCGTGCCTCGCGGAGGATCTCAGCGACCCGCTGCGGTGCGTTGACGGTGCCGCGTGCCGCCGGGTTGGCCTTGAAGTACAGCTCCCGGATCGCCGCGCGGTCACCCTCGATCGGCCCCCACCAGGAGAGCACCTTGCGGGCGTGCTCAAGGGCCTGCTGGCGGCTGTAGTCGGCTGCGGCGGCGGCGTTCCTGATGGCGGTCGCCTTCCGGCCGGTGAGCTTCGCGGCGCAGGTGGTGCCCGCGTAGGTGACCTCCTCGGTGTTGCCGTCCTCGTCGAGGATGTCGAGGATCACGGTGCCCTTCAGTTCGGGCTTCCCGCAGATCTGGCAGGTGGTCACGTCGTCGGTGGTGCCCCGGACCCGGTAGGCGGTGGTTGCGGTCTGCGTCGTTGTCATGTCTAGACTGTATGACATCAACGGGATGATGTCAAGTAGTTTAGTACTCACCTCTCCGCCCTGATCTCCGCTGTGACCTCCTGCGCCTCGCCTTCAGTGATGACGCCGGCCTGCACGAGCGCGGACAGGTAGATCGCTAGGGCCTCATCCTCGCTGCCCGCTTCTGCGAGTGCCCGCATGAGCGCCTGCGTGGCGGCATCCGGCGGGCTACCGGGCCCCGGCGAGTCCGGCATCACGCTGTCGCCAGTACCGCAGCGACGATGACCTCAACCTCGTCCGTGTCGTCGTCGGCGTACGCCCAGGCGGTGAACGCGGCGTCTGCGGCCGGGCAGCGCTCGGTGATGCTGTCGATGATGACCGCGCGGGTGAGTCGCTCGGCCTCGTCCAGCTTGCCCTTGGCCTCAAGGATCAGGAGGGCGTCGGCGAGGGTGAGGAGCGGCGTCGCGTTCGTGCGGGCAATCAGCTTCTCGCGGGGCGTCTGGGCTGCGGTGGCCTGCGTCGTTGTCATGTCTCTACTATACGACATCAGCTTAATGATGTCAACCTGTTTCACGGGGCATTCTCCCGGTTTCCCGTGCCCACGGCTCGATGTCCAGCGCCCAGTCCCATGCGTCCCCGCCGCTGACCGTCCAGCGCGCGGGAGGCAGAAGCCCGCGCTGCTTCCACTGGGCGACCGTCTCCCGGCGCACGCCGAGACGGCCGGCTACCTCAAGGGCGCCGACCGGCTCGCAGGGCTGATGGTGTGTCACAGCTCGCCGCGCTTGACCAGCTCGCACTGTGCCGCGAACCCGGCCGCGATGTGCGCCAGGTCGGTGCTCGCGGCGAGGGTGCGAAGCTGCTTGACGGTCAGGCTGGCCATGTACTCGGGGCTGTTGACGTCCATCGTGCGAGGCATTCCGGGCTCCTTCGGTAGTTCCTGCTGACAAGAACAACTGTATACCTGACATCTACAGCTTGTCAACCTTGGATCTACAGTTCAGGCTACGGCTTCCGCCCCTCCTCCGCATGCTTCCTGATCCAACCCAGCAGCTCGCGCGGGGTCAGCACGATCCCGGCCCGGATCTCGGTTGCGCCGTTCCCGTCGCAGCGGGGATTAGGGCACTCCCGCTCGTGCTCGCACCAGATCCCGCCTACCTTGACCGTGACGGGCCAGTCCAGGTAGGCGCCCACCAGTTCGGCGGGGGGCCTTCCGTCGCTCACCGCTTCCCGCACTCCTGCTCAAACTCGGCGAACCGGTGGAACTCGTCGTCACGAAGGAACGCCCCGGTGCCGGCAAGCTTGAGATTGAAGCCGTCGGTATACCAGGAGTGAAAGATCAGGTCGACGCCGTCGATCGACCACGGACCTCGCGCCAGGGCAAGCGAGCGAGGGAACTCGACGGCGATGACAGCGCGCCCGGCGGCGCGCGCCGCCTCGATCGCGGCGGCGACCGCATTCGTCTGGGACTGCGTCATCGGCTGCCTGCCAGCGTCAGTCGTCATGACCCCATTCGTACCACCAGGCGTTAGCGCAGTCCTCGCCGCAGAACGGCCGCCCCTCAAAGCCCTGCATCTCGCCGCCGCGCTGGCACCAGGCGCAGGACTCCTCGTCCTCGTCCTCGTAGGCGTCATCAAGGGCGTCCTCGCCGGCGAGATAGGGCCTGTTCACCGCTAACCGATCCCTATCCCGAACGCGGGCAGCCGCTCATCTTCAGTGGGGATCGGGAACAGGTACAGCCCGCGTATCCCCAGCCACGCCCTGAATGCTTTCTGAATGCCGGGCGTCATGACCACCTGAATCTCGGACGACTGCTGGCCGATTGCGCCCTCGTCTGCCTCACTCATGCCCGCCAGTATCCCGCGCCCGGCCATCCGCCGGGCTTTTCTCTTTCCCGGAGGATCGTTGACTACTCCCGTCCGCACGCCTGGCAAACGCGGGAAGCTTCCCGCAAAGCGGCTGGCCATGGGGTACCTGCACCAGTACGCTAGGACCCCGCTCCCGGCGCCCCGTTATCCGGTCGACGTCCGCGCAGGCATCCCGGACAACGCCTGGCGGATGCTCGGCAACGGCCCCGACCCGACGTGCACGGTCGATCCGGACGGCGTGGGCGACTGCGGGTTCGCGGGCCGTCAGCATGCCCGGATGGCCAAGGCCGCATGGTACGGCGAGACGGAAACCTGGGAGACGAGCAATGATCTCGTCACCGAGTACCTCGCCTACGACGGCGGCCAGGACAACGGCGTGGTCCTCGCCGACGTGCTGCTCGCCTGGTATCGCGCGGGGAAGATCAAGGCATTCGCGCCAGTCGATCACACCAGCACGCCGGCGGTCGACTCGGCGATGCAGGCGTTCCGGGGCGTGTACTGCGGCGTCAACCTCACCGACGACGCCGACCAGCTGTTCAGCGAGGGGCGGCTGTGGACGACCGCGAACGGCGAGCAACCCGACCCGGACGAGGGTCACTGCGTCGTCAAGGTTTACGCGGACGGGGATGCCGCCAGCCCTCCTGCGGACGGCTGGGTGACCTGGGGGGCATTCCAGCGGTCCACGCAGCGGTGGACGAAAGCCTGCCTCACCGAGGCGTGGGTCATCATTGCGACCGAGGACGAGGCGGCCAAAGTTGACATGCCCTCGCTCACCTCTGACATCGAGGCGCTCGGCGGAACCGAGGGCGCTCCCGTCCCGGTGCCAGCGCCCAAGCCGGGTCCCGGCTCGCAGCGTGCCGACCTGCTCGCCGAGGTAGCAGCCCTCGTCCGCACGGTGGCCGCGAGCGCCGACCGGGACATTTCCGAGGTCGTCACGTTCCTGCACGCCCACGGCATGTAGCCCCGCCGTGCCCCGAAACTCCCGTCTCCCCGAACCGTCCCGGCCCGTACCCGAACCCCGGCCCGACTCAACAACCGGAGGCTCTCGAATGCCTCTCTTCGGCCCGGACAACCGGGCGCTCGCAGAACAACTCGCTCGAATCGAACAGAAAGTAGACGCAATCATGTCTGAGCAGTCCCAGCAGCAGGCCGACATCAACGCCGCCACCGCCGCGATCACCGGCCTTCAGGCCACCGTCACCACCGTGGCGACGGACCTCACGACGGCTGTCGCGAACATCCAGGCGGAGATCACGGCCCTTCAGGCGGCTAACCCCGCCGTCGACACCAGTGCACTGGACACCGCCGTGGCGGGCCTCGCCGCGCCCCTCGCCGCCCTTCAGTCCGCGGACACCTCCGTGGACGCCCTGGAGACCCCGGCCGCGCCCCCGGTCACCCCGCCCGCGGCGAGCTGAGAAGGGAACGCCGTGACCACTCCCGCCCCCCCGCCAGCCCCCTGGCCCGCCCCGCCCCCCGAGCCTGAGACGGGCGGCCTCCTCGGCCGCCTCCGCAACTGGTTCACCCGTGAAGTCGAGCCCCGCGTCATCGCCGTCGAGGGTGACGTCGAGAACCTCAAGAAGCTCACACCTGAGCTGTCCGTCCTTGCCGATGCTGTCGTCACCCTTGCCGAGCAGGCAGACCCGGCGGCTACTCCCGAGATCGCCGCGGTCGTTGCCGGGGTGAAGGTGGCGGCGGCGAAGATCGCGGAGGTCGTTGCGGCCCTGGAAGCGGGCGGCGTGTAACCTGACCACCGCCAACAACTAAAGAACGGTCCACGGGGACCAGCAAAAAGCCCCGGTCACCTGCGCTCATGCGGCGCAGGTGACCGGGGCTTTTTGCGTTGCCCGGCTCAGAAGACCGGAAAGTCGATCCCGTCGACGTCCATGTCAACCTGCCCGTCCGGCTCAATGGCCAGGTCGGTTCCGGGGATGTCGAACGCGAACTGGCCGTCGAGCGGGTCGAACCCGATGCCGCCACCGCCGCCCATGCCCTGGTCCATGGCGAGGTCGAGCATCATCAGCTCGCCGAATCCGGTTCCGCAGCCGCTGCACTGCGGGTGCCCGTAGCGGACCGCGTGCCTGCAACTGGGGCAGTAGCGGTGTCCTTGACCGTACATATCCGTTCTCCTTCGTTCAGAGTCGTTTTCTTCCGTATCCCTGCGTCTTAGCCCGGCAACCCCAGGTGCCGCCTTATCGCCCCGACGTCGCGGGCGATGCCGTCCAGCCGGGCGATCACCGGCGCGAGCGGGTCGCCCTCGTCCTCGTCCACTGCCGGTTCGCCCCCGGATGCGTCCGGGTAGCCGCGCAGCAGCGCCATGACCGCCTCCCGCACCCGCGCGGGGGTAATCTCGCGCGCGGCCAGTACCTTCGCGCACGGGCTCCCCGGTCGCGCCTCGCAGTCCGCCGCCACGCCGAGCAGGAGGTGCTCGGTGCCGATGAAGTTGTGGCTCAGCTTGAGCGACTCCCTCAGCCCGCCCTCAAGCGCCCGCTTGGCCTCCAGGGTGAACGGGATGTGCCCGGCGGCCGGCCCGGCGATCGACGGCGGGCGGCTCTTCGCGATCGCGTCGCGGATGCCCTCCGCGCTGACCCCGGTCATCTCCAGCGCGCGGAAGGCCACGCCGCCGCCCTCGGCGGCCAGGCCCAGGAGAACGTGGTCGACGTCGATCGCCGGGTGGCGGAGCATCCGGGCGTGCTCCTGGGCGAGCACGACAGAGCGGCGGGCCCGGTCGGTGTAGCGCTCGAACATCACCGCGCCTCGTCCGCGCCGACCAGGAACTTGCCCCAGTTGCCGGGGTGCTCTTTCGACTGGACGGCCTCAACGATCTTGGTTCTCATGCCTGCCTCACTTCGGTTCCGGAAAGTTCTTCGCGGTCAGCCCGCCCACGGGCAGCTTCAGAATCGACGCCTTCCGGTCATCCCGGAAGGCGTTCCAGGCGACGCAGAACAGGGCCAGCTGCTCGTGCTCGTTCAGCCGTTCCCCGGTCAGCTTCGCGTTGATCATCCGGCTCCGCAGGGCCAAGACCGGGGAGCCCGCGGGAAGGTCGGCCCCGTCCAGAATCCGCTCCAGGAACACCTCGGCAGTGTTCCAGTCCTTTCCGTGCAGGACCAGCCACGCCACCCCGTACACCGGGGGCCGTACCGGCTTGAACTCCAGCTTGGCCCGCGCCGCGAAGTCCGTGGCCATCCTCAGTCGCGGGTCGGTTTCGAGGAAGTCGAGCATCTCCACCTGCGTGGGCTGGTAGCCGCCCGCGCCCCCGTTGGACCGCATGCCGTGCAGCCACCGCAGCGACCAGCGGGTGATAGAGGCGAGCAGTGCCGGGTTCTTCTCGTTCGCGATCGCGAGCTGGTCTGACAGCCGCCTCGGCAGGCCCGTGTCGACGGTGTCCTGCGCGGCCGGGTCCACCCCGGTCACCACCACCGACCAGAATGAGACGCCCGCACGCACGCACGCGTAGAGGCGGTGCTGCCCGTCGACGATCGTGCCGTTCCAGGCGATCTTCACCGACTCGCCGTTGCGGTGCCACTTGCCCGCCTTCATGTCCCGCGCGTACTTCTCCACCCCGGACTCCACCCGCAGCGGCCGGTTGTCGCGGGCCTTCCCGCCGTTCGCCGCCCGCTCCGCCTTCACGGCCGCCTCGTGCCGGGCGATGTGCTCCCGCGCCATGTCCGGGGTGATCTCGGTCAGCTCGGCGCGGATCTCCGCGGGCTCCGGTGCCGCTTTCGAGACACCCCGCCCCGCGGGGAGGAACGGGTTAGCCAGGACTGATGCTGTCGCTGTTTCCACTGGTAGGCTCCCTAGTGCTTGATGTTGATGTTGATGCTGTCGCTCCCGGTCCGGTGGCCGGGAGCGCTTTACTTCCGCGTCACCCCGGTACCGTCCGCCAGCCGCTCTCGCAGCCACGGAACCGCGAGTACCCCCGCAACAGCAACGGCGAACGCCCCGAGTGAGGCATCCCCCGCCGATACCAGGGTCACTGACGTAAGCCCTAGTGCTGTCGTCTGCCAGGCGCACAGCTCGCCCGCGGACTCCTTAACGCCCCCGGCAAGCTCAGTCCAGACGAACGCGGTCCTGGCCAGTGCGGCTACCGACAGGCACAGGAAGGCGTCGGTGAGGTCAGGGGACAGCGGGGTCACCGGTAGTCCACCGCTGCGTTCATCGTCCCGCCCGGCTGGCCAGCTTGTAGACGAGGTACCCGAGGCCCAGGAAGAAGTCGGTGACCACCCAGAAAACGACGATCAAGGCGGCGGCGATGCCCTTGCCGACGTTGCCCGCGTCGTTGAGCGCGACCGCGTAATGCTGGTTGCAGTCGGCTTGCGACTTGAACAGCCCCTGCCATCCCCCGTTGGCGCACTGCTGCGCGGCCTGCTGGGCTGCTGCCGGGCCAGCCGGGTGCGATGCGGCGCCGACGATGATCCAGACGAGGAACAGGACCTGAATGCCCAGGAAGACCCACAGGAAGACGCGGCGCTTCTTCCGTGGCTGCTGCCACTGCTGCCGGGGCGCATACGGCTGCGGCGGCAGGTAATGCCCGTGAGGCGGCTGCGGCTGGTCCTGCTGCCACTGCCGGGGGTCGTACTGAGCGCCCATCAATACTCCTTTGCTGCTGCCCTGAACGCGGCGAGAGCCGCGGGGTCGCTGAGGGTCCAATCCTTATTGCCAGGAAGGTCGAACCACACGACCGCGGCGAGGCGGTCGGCGCTTGCGCCCGCGAACAGGCCCGCGATCTCCGCTGCTTGCCCGGCCGCCGGCGAGGCAGCGGTCTCCGAGAGGATCACCGGCCCGGTCCAGAACTGCCGCACCGCGGCGACGGTCGGGGCGATCCGGTTTGCGTAGGTCTCGGCGGCGGTATCGAAGTAGCCGTCCAGTCCGGCCTCGCCGACCCAGTCCGATCCGGGCCACCAGTCCGCCGGGTCGCTCACGCCGGGGCTGGCCACGTTGACGGTCCACAGCCAGGTGACGTTCGACGCGCCCGCCTGCCGGAACACGGTGACGACGTGCCGCCACGCCGCGACGTAGGCAGCGGCGGTGACGTGGGTGTATCCCCAGTCGTACCACGGCCCGTTCATCTCCGGCGCGAAGCCGAGGATAAGCGGCCGCCCGTACGCCCTCGCCTGCCCGGCGAGCTCGCGGAGCCAGCCGTCATACTTGCCCGCTGCCACCTCGGCCAGCGGCGCGTGGCGCGGCTCGATCTGCACCAGCGGCTCCGCCGGGCCTGCGAACGACGTGGGCAGCGGCTGGAACGGGTGGATGTAGTTCTCCACGACCTGCGGGTCCACGCCGGCCGCCGTGGCGAACGCCTGGTAGCTCCGGTAGGCCGCGCCGACGAGCAGGTGCCCCGGGGCCGCGGGCGCAGCGGGTTCCTCCGGCCGTGCGGCTGGCGCCGACGAGCACCCGGCTAGCATCGCGGCGGCAGCCACCGCCAGGACCGCGCGCCTCACAGCGAGACCTCCGCGCCGTTCTGCCTCGTGCCCCAGCCCGTTTTCAGGCAGGTCGCTATCCCGTACCACCAGATGGCCCGGAGCACGGTGTACTGCCACAGCGCGACGGCCGGGGCGAAAGAGTAGGTGATGAGCTGCGACCACCAGGGCTCGTCGTAGCGCCGGATCGTCAGGTAGCGCAGGCACCGCCCGTAGCCGACGAGCACCGGCACCAGCAGGAGGCCCGGCGACCACGCCCCGTGGATGACGGGCTCGACAATGACGACGGTGAAGAACACGGGGATCGTGGTGCACGCCTGCACCCAGCGGAGCATGTGCTGCCAGTAGGCGTAGCGGTTAAGCGGCAGGTAGCGGAACCGCCAGAACGTCCGGATCGTCATCCCCCGCATCCACCGGGTGTACTGGCGGCCGTGATGGGAGAGGTTGTCCGGCATGGCGGTGAACGCGATCGCGGTCGGCTGCTGCACCGTCTTCCCTGCGAGCAGCGCGAAGAACGTCAGCATCGAGTCGTCGGAGAACTGCACGGGGCGGCCGAAGAACGTCTCCGAGGTGTAGGCGGGCAGCACCGAGCGGATCAGCGGGGCCCGGTACAGGGCGAACGTCCCGGTGTTGACCATGACGGAGGAGAACAGCGACTGGGCGGAGCGGTCGGTCAGCTCGCTCGTCACGTACCAGAGCTCCGTGGACCGGGTGATCCCGGTCTTCTTGACGTTCTGCGCGAACCCCGCGAGCCTCCGCGTCATCCTCGCGGCTCGCTTCACGCCGGGGTCGCTGACCCGCTCCGGAACGAGCTTGCGGCGGTGGTTGGCGATCAGCAGCAGCCCGGCGACCGACTGGATGCTGGACTTTGCGAAGGGCTTCATGCCCTCCTCGATCGCCCGCGGGTCGGCGATCGCGTCGGAGTCGGCCGTGATGAACACGTCCGCGTCAGGAGCGGCCCGGAACGCGGCGGCGTGCGCGTGCCTCTTTCCCTGGTTCTCCGACAGCCGCGCCCACCAGGTCTCCACGCCCGCCGCCCTCGCCGCTGCCTCAAAGTCGGCCCGGACCTCCGCGTAGTCGATCTCCGAGCCGTCATCGGCGACCAGGATTATGTCCGGGCGGCGCGTCTGGAAAAGCAGCGACTCGAGGCACTGCCTGAGCAGTTCCTCGTCCTCGTTGAACACCGGGATCACCACCGCGGTCCGCAGCCCGTCGCGCACGCGCCCGCGAAACGGCCGCTCGAGGTAGCATGCTGCCGTCTGCCAGGCCAGCAGCGCGAACACCAGCGCGTAAGGCCACGCGAATGGCTCGCGCAGCCCCTCGGCCGCCTCCGCCGACTGCCACGCGTGCCGCACCCCCCAGAAAGCCAGGACCGCGAGGGAGGCAGCAGCCCCGGCGAGCAGCCAGCCCGGCTTCCGCTTCGCCTGCCAGCGGGCTAGCCCGCTGTCGCGCTCACGCCCCTCCGCCAGCAGAACCGGATCAGCACCGCCGCGACGGCCGGCACGGTGACGCCCGTTGCCAGGGGCCACAGCTGGGCGAGGTACAGCATCAGGGGTCCTTTCGGTAGGGACGAGGGGAATGGCGGGAATGACAGGGACAACGGGGAACGGGTCGGTGATGGCGTCCATCGCCTGCAGCTCCGCCAGCCGTACCAGCTCCTCGAGCCCTGCTGCTGCTGAGTGCCCTGCGAGGACCACGTCGAACTGCCCTGTTTCCGGCCCCAGGTACGGGCCGGGAAAGGGAACGGTCAAGACTCCGCCGCCCCGGTGTCGCTCCCGTACAGCAGCCCGAGTACCTCGGTCTCCCGGTACCTCCGGTGGCCGCCTAGCGTCCGGATTGACGTCAGCTTGCCGGCCTTCGCCCACCGCGTGACCGTCTTGGGATCGACACGGAACATCGTGGCGACCTCAGCAGGGGTCAGCAGCGGCTCGGCCTCTGGCGCACGGCTCTTCGCCTGCTGCGGCCGGGGCTTCACCGGGGCGGGCACGGGCTTCGGCGGGGTCTCGTCGAGCAGGTGCGGGGCCTGCCTGCGGATCTCCGCTATCAGCCGCTCCGGGCTCGTCTTCCCGTTTAGCTCAAGGGTCAGGCCGCCGGACCGCGGCATTGCGGGCTGGACGCTCACGCGGCGGGCTCCTGCGTCACCTCGTGGCGGTTATGGACAAGCCACGCCTTGACGTCCGCCGGCAGGTACTTCCGGTACCTGCCGACCTTGGTGAACGCAGGCCCGCCGCCGCGGGAAGCCCACGCGTGGAGCGTGCTGAGCTCTACGCCCAGAAACGGGGCAAGCTCATCGGAGTCGATAAGCCCGTCGCGTTCAAGGAGGGGTACGGCCTGCTTTGGGTTAGCCTGCTCGGGAGGGTGCTGCTTCCGCGGCATGTGCACCTCATCAGATCGGTGTTGCCAGTGACGATTTGATGATAGCGCCAAACAATGCACACCGATGGCAGCCTCACCAAAACGTTGATAACGTGAGCGAGTGCCAGACATCCCCGGCGAGCCAGTGCAAGCCGACGACAACCCGCCGCAGGCCACCGCCGGGGTTATCGACGAGTGGGTCGCGTGGAACGTCCGCCTGCGCCGCGAGAACCTCGGCTGGTCGCAGGCGGACCTCGCGCAGAAGATGGCCGCGCTCGGGTGGAAGTGGCACCCGCAGACCGCCCACCGGGTTGAGGCTGATCAGCGGAAGGTCACCATCGGCGAGGCCGAGGCACTGGCCCGGATCTTCAGCACGACCGTCGACAGGCTCACGTGGCCGGATATGGTGACGCACACCGCGGCGTGGTTCGGCGTATTCACTGCCCGCGCGGACGCGGCGTTCGAGCAGATCGTCACGCAGGTCCGCGAGCTGCTGTTCGACCGCGAGCACCTCGAGCGCGCGCTGGCCGAGATCGACAGGCTCGGGATCGGCGACCGGGAAGGCGTGCGCGAGGCGCTCGAGGACGCCTTGTCTGTGCTGGAGAAGTCCGCCCCTGGGCAAGCGGTCGAGGCCGGCCGGGAAGAGTACGAGGAGTGGCGGCAGTCCGCCCCCGATGACATGTGGTCCGTGACCGGGAGAGACCGTCTCCCCCGGGCGCCATGGCTGGAGGAACCCCCGTGAGCAGGGTTAGGGACTTGTGGTTCGCCGAGGTGCCCGTCAGGGATGCCGAGGGGAAGACCGTCAGGCGGCCGGACGGGCGCGTGCTCAAGGAGAAGCACAAGACCTCCAAGCACCCCGACCGCGGTGGCAGCAAGGAAGCTAAGCGGTGGCTCGCGGTCTGGCTCGACCCGGACGGCAGGGAAATCACGAAGGCGTTCGCGAAGAAGGATGACGCGAGGGCGTACGCCAAGAAGATGGAGGGCGACGCGGAGCGGGGCGAGTACATCGCCAAGGACGCCGGCAAGGAGAAGTTCGGCGACCTCGCGCTCCAGTGGATCGGCCTGCGCAAGATAGGCGCATCCGCCCGGCTTCGGTACGAGTCGGTCCTCCGCAACCACATCGAGCCCGTGTTCGGCCGCCGCTCCGTCAGGTCGATCAAGCCGTCAGAGGTGGCAGACTGGCTCGCCCACGGCGATATCGCGAAGCTGGGCGAAGTCATGCAGGAAGCTGCCTACTTCATCGTCACGGGGACGTTCGAACTGGCGGTCGCGGACAGCCTGCGGCGCGACAACCCGGCCAAGTCCAAGGCCGTCACCCCGCCGAAGGTGCCCGAGGTCGTGCGCAAGGTGTGGCCTCTCGAGACGGTGTGGCGCGTCATCGACGCCCACCCGGAGGAGTACCGCGCCATCCCGGTGACGGCCGCGGGGATGGGCCTGCGGCAGGGGTGCGCGCTCGGGCTGGCCGACGACGACTTCGAGTGGACCGAGGATGACGCCGGCTTCGAGCAGGGCAAGGCGCAGATCCGGCGCCAGGTCGTTCGGGTCGGGTCGAAGTACTACTTCAAGCTGCCGAAGGGCGGTAAGGAGCGGACAGTTCCCGTCTCGCGCGGCGTGGCCGCTCAGGTCCGGGCACACATGGAGGGGTACCCGCCCGTCGAGGTGACGCTGCCGTGGATGGACGAGAAGGGCAAGGTCGCCGACGAGCTCGTCACCGCGCGCCTGATATTCACGTGGCAGGGCGGCGACAAGCGCACGCGCGGCCGGGAGATCCACGCGAACACCTACGACAACGGCGTCTGGAACCCGGCGCTGTTCCGGGCCGGGCTCGCCCCCGAGCCGGCGCGCACGGCGAGCCGCGGCCTCCGCTACAAGAGCGGCGGGCGGGAGAACGGGATGCACGCGCTCCGCCACTTCTACTCGACCGCGCTCCAGGACGCTGGGGTACCCACGATCGGGGTCACCGATTTCATGGGGCACTCGCGCCAGCGGCTCCCGATCACGTTCCGGGTCTACGGTCACGTGACCGACGAGACCTTCGGTCAGGCGCGCGCGGCCATCGACCGGGCGCTCTTCCGGCTGCGTCCAGTTGAGCCGCGCGGAGCGGTGGCTGAATTCCGGGCCGCCCGGTGATCGTTGATCAAGCTCCCGTGCAGGTCAGCGCGTTGTGGATCTTTGCATCTGGAAGAAGTGGTCCTTCTTCCACGTTTTGCATGCCACCTCGGGCCGGTACCCGGGGATGCCGTCTGACCTTGAAAAAGGGTTGTCAATACTTGTCATTGGTTTGCATCGGTTGTACGTGCCTGCACGGAACTGGGGCAGAACTGAGCGTTCCGCAGTCACTGAAGCGCACCGCGCGCAGGCGCGCTCTCGCCCCGCGAACTCCCCGCAAGACAAGAGACAGGAGATATCAGCCGTGACCGATCACGAGACGATGGCCGTACTGGCACTAGAGCGGTTCGAGAGGGAAGAGGGCGGCACTGAAGTCCTGGCGCTCGCGCGCCGCGGACTGCGCACCGGGCAGTGGGACGAGGAGTACGTTGCCGCCATCGGGCAGCATCCGATACTCGACCCGTCCTCGTGGCCAGAGGAACAGATCGCGGCCTTCGCCGAGGTTCACACCCTGGTCTACGGCGGATCGGTTGCCGAGGTTCGCGTCGCCACGAACGGAAGCCCGCACCGTGACGCCGACAGGGAAGGCAACGCCGCCGGCCTCGCGAACCTGCCGCGCCCGTTCCGCGCCACGGTGGACATGACGCAGCAGTTCGCCCAGGGCGACGGGCGGCTCACGTGGGACGAGCCGATCCGGGTGTCGCTCGCGACAGGACTTATCGAGACCCGCCCCGACGGCAGCACCTATCCGCTTACCGTCAGCTTCAAGATCCCGTCCGGGTCGGCCGTCCTCGAGATCGGCTCGTCGCTTCCGAGCCGGACGCTCGCGCACCTCATCGACCGCGAGGGGAAGGTAGCCCGGTGGCCCTACGGCTGCGACCGCCTCCGGCTCATGGTCAACCTCGATGAGACGAGCATGATCGGCTACCGGGCCGCCGAGTTCATGAGGAAGCACGTGAAGGCGCGCGCCTAAAACGGCGGTTCTCCCGCCTCCGGCTCGCCGAACCGCTCCCGCGCCTCATCCGGCTCCGTCCCGAGTGCCGCGGCGATCAGGTCCCACCCGATCCCGGCCGAGCGCGCGGCCCGGGTGAAGTCCCGTTCCCGTTCCTCGAGGAGCGACCTGTCGAGGCGGATCCCCTCGAGGAGCCGGAGGTAGTACTCGCGCTCGCGGCGGAGGAGCTCGGCGTCCTCCTCGGCGGCGGGATCCGGGGTGGTGGTCACCGGCACATGTTAACTACGGCCGGCGGCATGATGGCTAACATGACCGCCGAAGAATCCTACCTGCTGGCCGTGACGGGCTACGAGCTGTACCGGAACACGTACCTCGGGAGCCGCCCCAAGATGCCGCTCACCGAGGCGCTCGCCGAGCGGATCGTGAAGCCGCAGCCGGGCGACCTCGTACTTGAGATCTCGACGCTGGGCGGCATGAGGCCTGACCGCTGGGACCCGGACCGTATCGGCCGCCTGGTCCGCGTCGAGGGAGAAGACCCCGACGACCGCTGGGTGGTCGCGCCCCTGCATAACCCGGAGCGGGAGCAGGGCTGGCAGAACGCCTCATTCATCGCACTGCCTGACAAGTGGAAGTGGAGCGAGGCGTGAGGATGCCAGGTGACGTGACACTCGGGGAGCTCGCCGAGCGGTGGGGCGAGACCCCGCAGCGGATCGGCGACGCGATCGACGCGGTGAAGGTACTGAACGGGGAGCCGTCCTATATGGGGGTGAGGGAATGACGGTTATTAACTGTCACGCGACGGGGTACCGCCCGTAAGTTCAAAGACTGGCACCGGGGGCAGAAATCGCCGTCCTCGCGATCGGCCCAGCCTTCCGGGTACCGCGGGTTACCGGGGTCGAGCTCGGCTGTTGCCCCGCACCCGTCGCAAAGCGTCGTCAGTATCCGGACCGCGTCGGGCCCGAAGCCGGCCGGGACGGAGGCCTGCAGCTCGGCGATGCGCTGCTCGAAGCTCGCGTCCTCGAGGACCTCGGTCGTCAGGGTGGCGTCGCCGGTCTGCCCGTCGATGAAGAGCTGCTCGCGCTGGCGCATAGGTTCACGGTAGCAGCGGGGAACGGGCGCGGCCGGGGTTGCCGCCGCGCCCGGTCGCTAACCCCTCGGCTCAAGCCTACAGATGCCAGGGCCGCGCGCGGGCCGTTGCCCTGGCGTCCCGCTACCCGCGCTGTGCCGTGAAGTGGCTTGACTGGCTGTACCCCGCAGGCGGACAAGACACGATGATCATCGCGGGGACTAGCCTAGCGCTGCCGGGGCCGCGCGCCGCGCCGCAGGCCATCCGAGGCCCGACCTCCGCCGCGTCACCATGCCGAGCGCTTCCATCTCGCCCTCAACCTGCTCGATCTCGGTTATCCCGGCCTCCGTCTTGGCGAGCGCCGCGATCTTCCGGCGCGTCAGGGCGACCTGCCGGGCCGTTGCCTTGCACTCCGCCTCGCCTGCCCGGCGCCACTCGGCCAGCTCGCTCTTGGTGAAGGTGCGGTCAGCGGCTCCGGCAGCCTCCTGCCCGCGGTCCAGCAGTTCGGTCATGGGCACGATCCTAACTCGCAGGCCGGGGGCTAGCTGCCTTTGCCCGCGGCGTCCGGTTGCCCCTCATCCACGGCCGCTTATCCTCGGCCAGCGAGGCCGGCTCCCGGTCGGTGGGCACGATGGCGATCCGCAGCCCCATCGCCTCGGCCATGCGGGACAGGAGGTCGGGTGATCCGGTGACCTTCCCTGTGAGGACCTGGGTGACGTGGTGCGGGGTGACGCCGAGGTAGGCGGCGAGGGATGCCTGGGTGACGTGCCGGGCACGGAGGCGGGCGCGAACCTCGGTCCTCAGGTGACGGAGCCAGGGGGCGTCAGCCTCGGTCACCGGGCCCCGCTTCCAGCGGCAGCAGCGAGCGGAGGAACGTCTCGGCTCGCAGGTCCCAGTCGTGCCAGGTCTCGTTGCCGCCGGGTGCCCGCTCACCGTTCATGCGGAGGAACAGGGCCTCCTCAAGGAGCTTGACCGCGGGGGACTTGTACTTGGGGTCGAGCAGCGCGTTCCGGCCCTCACCGGTCAGCCAGGCGAGGCAGGTTTTCGGGAGAGTCCAGTGCTTCCACCCGACGAGTCCCCGCGCGGCGAGGGCTTCAAGCGCCGGGGCGTGCCGCGCGGAGAACGTCCACGCGGACTCCCCGTCGCGGGCGCGCGCGGCCAGCACCTCAAGGGCAAGGGCCTGAGTCGGCGGGAGGCCCCATGCGTCGAACTCCGGTTGCGCGTCCTCATTCACCGGCTGCCTCCCCGCCGCCGATGACGTCGCCCATCAGCCGGAACTTGCCCGGCTCCAGTCGTCCCATGGCCTGGGACGCCAGGCGGTGCTGAATGTCGTGGACGCTCCTGCGGATCTCCGCGAGGTCGTCGGCGCGGGTCGGGCCGTGGCCGCAGACGTTATCCGCGATGAACGTGTAGAGCGCGCCCGCCATGCGGTGAGCCTCAAACTCAGCGTCAGTCAGCATGCGGTTCGCGCCATTCCCCCGGCGGCCTCTCTTCACCGCGGAGCCAGAAGAGAGCAGGGTCGCCGGTGATCCGCTGCAGCAGCTCCGGCGGTACCGCCTCGCTCGTGCTCAGCCCGTAGCGCAGCAGTTCCCGGGCGATACCGCGGGCCTGGTCGACCCAGGGTTCTGGCAAGACCTGGCCGGAGCCAGGGTGGCAGGCGTGCGAGCACGCGGCGTCGCAGTACTTGCACGTCTTGCGGCAGGCGTCACCGCACAGGCCGTGGAAGCAGGCGGTAGAGATGTAGGCGTGGGGCGACGGCGCACTGCCGGTGTCGGCCATCAGAAGTTCCCCGGCGCGACCTGCGCGCACAGCAGCCCGAGGTCCTCGCGCCACATTTTTACGACCTTGGCCCTGTCGTCAATGACTCCGGCCACGTCGTAGTGGCCCCGGATCTTCGTCTCGTAGATCTCGCGCTTAACCACCTCGTCGGGCCGGTAGTCGTCGTCGGGCCGCATGTGGAGGTTCCACGGGACCATCGGCGCGTCGACGTGCTCCCGCAGCCATTCCACGGTCGCCTCGCGGCACTGCTCCATCCGGCCGGTTACGTACAGGACCTGGTGGCCGTCATGGTGCAGTGCGGCGACCATCGCGACAACGGGTTCGTTCGGGGCGTCCCCGCCGACCCGGTGCCAGTCGAACGGGCCCCGGTCGCCCCTGAGTGCGAGCGTGCCGTCAAGGTCGACAATCCAGGTCTTCATCACTAGCCCTCTTTCCAGTAGGCGCGGCGGACGTCCTGAAGCCATGTCTCGGCCGCGGCCTCGTCGGGACGGTCAGGCAGCACGCCGGGGCGGTCGAACGCTTCCTCGGCTGCCCTGATCGCACCTCGCGCCATGTCCAGGTTCCCCGCGGCGACCCTCTGGCCGAAGGCCCGGCAGGCGACGACCTGGGTGTCGTCGAGCAGCACCGGGAGGGTGCCGGTCAGGTGCAGCCGGGCACCCTGGCAGAGCAGCCGCCACAGGTGCCTGGCGTGCTTTTCGGTCCGCTTGCGGGTATCGGAGCTGAACGAGCCGTCGCCCCGGTTCTGTATCCGGGACATCTGCTGCGTCGCGTACCCCAGGTAAGCGTTGCGAATTGCCGGGGCCGACAGGAATGAGCGGCGGATCGCGATCAGCGCCTCGCCTTCCGGCGTCTTCACCTCGTACTCGTTCAGCCAGCAGATCTCCGTCACAGTCGGGTTGCCCTTGAGGAGCAGTGAGGCCAGCTTCCCCGCCTCGTGATAGGTCGCGTCCGGCTTGGTGCTGACCCACGTTGCGGCCTTCCCGGTCGGCGGGTGAAGGCCGTGGAAGGCAACGGTCGGCGAGGCGTAAGTCCCGATGCGGTCAACGTCGGAGTCTTCAGTCGCCAGACCGTATGCGGTTGAGCCGTTGATGCCCGCAAGGAGCACGTTCGGCGGCGGCTTGACCTCAGCGTCCATGTCGGCCATTGTCTCGCCTCCCTCCCTTGCGGCGCTCCGGCAGGAGCCTGCCGAGCAGGATTCCGATAGCGAGGATGAACGCGCCCGCGATCATGGCCAGGGCGATCACAGGTCCTCCTCGCGAACCGACCAGTCGGCAGGCAGCTTCGCGTCGCACGACTTGCAAAGCCAGGCGACGACCTCGTCAGCCTTCGAGACAACAGACGTGACGTTGCGGTGAACGCACGGTCCCGGCTTCGGCAGGGCGGCAACCTCAGCCTGCCGGGTCGCGCGGGCAATCCGCTCCTGTGCCTTCAGTTCCTTCATGCGGCGCTTGTGGCGGACCCCGGTCACGTCGTTCCAGATGCCGACGAAGAAGTCCCGGACGTCCTCGAAAACACCCAGCACCGACAGGAAGAAGAGCAGGAACCAGTGCTCCAGTGCCCAGTTGACGACCGCGATCACGAGAAATCCCCCTCTCCCGGTACCGGGGTCCACGGGCCGACCTCACGGCGCATCAGCGCTGGCTCGTCCTCGGGTGAAAGCCGGCAGAGTTGCGCGACCGCCTCCCGCGCCTCCGCCTCGGACGGGTACGGCTGGACGACTCGGCGGGCGGGGAGATCAGGGACGGCCGGGCGGTGCGTGTAGGCGAGTGCCCACCCGGTGACCGTGCCCTCGGGATGCGGGCGCTTGCGGGCGATCAGCCCGGCGACCACGGCGCACGTCTCCGGGTCCCAGTTCGCGAGCCACCGGATGATCCTGGCGTCGTACGCGCCGAGAGTGACCCTGGCCTCCTCGCATGCGCTGGTGACCAGCCTCTCGCACCCGTCGTGCCCGGCCCCGGATCGGGGGGCGGCGCGCATCGCGTCGTAGACGGCGCGCACCGCAGGCAACTGGCGGACCTGTTCGGAGGTCTCGTACGGGCCGCGGTCAGGCATCGTTCGCCTCCAGGGTGAGCCGGGCGGCCTCAGCGGGCAGGCCGAGCAGGATCGTCACGTTCGCGCGTCCCTTGCCGTTGAGCGTGTAGACATGGCGCCCGGTCTCCGGGGACGTCCAGCGGCGCTCCCGGTCAACCCAGTCCCGGTCCTCCATCCGGTCCAGGACGGCGATCACCGCTCCCGGCCGCGCCTGCGCGAGGCGGTACAGCGGGACAACGGAAAGGCCGTCAGCGGCGAGAAGGGCGAGCATGACCCGGCGGTGCGAGCGAGGGATTCGGGGGCGGCCGTAGAGGCGGCGGTTGCGGTCGCGGTCGGTCTCAGTCATCGCCCACCTCCGTGATAAGCCCGCACTCAACCGCCGCGCGGAGCCAGTTCCTCGCCTCAAGGATGGCCGTTTCCTGGTCTTCGGTACCGAGCGCGTCCCAGCCGGGGATGTATCCCGTTCGCTCCGCTATCCGCTGGCGGGCCTGAGCGAGCCGGACCGACTGGTCACGCTCAAGCTTGGACGCGTACTCGACGGTGACGCCGTGGGTGAGCATGCGGATCACGACCTTTCCGTCGTCAGGCATCAGGTGCCCTCCTTTCCGTTCAGTGCCGCCAGGATGGCTGCTACCTCGTCACACGGGTACGGAATCCGCTCCCCGTCAGGGAGTCCGGCGCAAGAGCAGGCGAATCCCTCAGGCTGGCCCCCGCAGAGCCACTCGCCGTCGTTCGATTCGAAGTGGCAGTCCCAGTCTTGCTCCGGGTCATGCGGGCAGGCGTCCGGCTTCTCCGGGGTTGAGGCGTCCCCGTAGAGCGGGACGCGCTGGTGGTGCTCCAGGGCCGCGTCAAGGGCGGCCAGCAGGCGCCGCACGTCACCCTCGGCCGCGTCATGCTCGACGGTGTACTCCGTGTAGGCGTAGAACCTGATGCGGCCCTCGTTCCGGTCGCGGATCTCCGCCAGGGCGGCGGACAGGTCATCGTTAGCCATGAAGGTTGTCCTTCGCCTGGTCGATAAGTCGCTTTACCTCGCCGGTGATCCGCAGCACCTCACGGCGGGCACTGGCCTGCGCGGTGGTCAGCGGCGACCCGGGGGGACTCCAGTCGGAGTTCAGCCAGTCGCGGACCTCGCTCATCTCGTTGCGTGCCGTGTTGAGGTGGCGCAGTGCGCGGGTCTCGATCTCGCCCCAGGTCGGCAGTTCGCCAGCGCTAGCCATCGGAGCGCGCCTCCCGGTCGATCGACCCGAGGGTGAGGCCGTCAACGAAGTCCCGGGTTCCGCGCTCCCCGTCGATGGCCATCAGCTGCATGTCCTGAATGACCGACGTGAGCGCCAGCGTCCACGGCTCGGCGGCGGCGCGGGCCTTGACCCAGGCGAGCCTCTCCTCGTCGGTTGCGGTCGCCCGGTCGATGGACGGGATGACCTGGTCAGCCATCAGTTCACCGGCCCCAGTACGATCACGCGCTCGGCGTCATCAGGCGCGGCGTCCTCTTCGCTCCAGCCGCCCGCATTCGGTCCCGCCATCTGCTCGGCGAGGTCTTCGGGGGTGATGTGCGTCTCGCCGGAGTACGTGCTGTCGGCGACGTACATAGCCTCCCAGGCGTCGGCGAGGGGCGAGTGGCCGTGGCCCTCGGCGTCCTTGCGGAGGATTACCTTGCGGTCCCTCGGCTGGGTAGCGAGGTAGTCGAGCAGATCGCCCACGGTGCTCATGTCCATCAGTTGCCTCCGTCAGTTGATGTGTTATGCCGCCCGGTCGGGGTACCGCGCCAGGCGCGGCGCTGCTCACGGCGGCGGACGCGGTCATGCTCGGGCATCACCGGGCTCCCCTTCTTCTCCGGCCGCCGTGGCGGCGCTCTTGTCGGCGACGGCGATCCGGATGCAGGCGTCCGCCCCGAGCATGACCGTCCGCACGGCATCGCGGACAGCGCGGGCGATCACGTCACTGCCCGCTCCCTGCGAGCCGAGCCGGGCAACTGCCGTCACCGTGTCCTCGGCCTGCTTCTCCAGTGCCGCGCGGGCTTGCGGCGCGGTAGTCGAACTGGCCGGGGTCGTCTGCCCCGCCCGGTCATTGAAGCCGCCGGGACCGTAGAACCGCTCGTAGTCGGCCTTGTAGAGGCGCTGCGACATGTCGTTGCGCCAGCGGAGGCCGGACAGGCAGTTGCCGCACGACACCGCGTCAAGGTCAGCGGTGAGTCTTTGCGGTGCGATGCCAGACAGGTTGCAGTCGCTCTTGCCCTCCTCGCCGCTGGCGCGGTAGTGGACGGCGGGCGCGATGCTCATCCTTGTTCTCCTCCTGCCGCAGTGGCGGCCTCGTCCGACCCGGCGATCGCCGTGAGCGCTTCCTGAAGCCGTCGCAGTTCCCCGAGGTAGGGCCGGGTGGCCAGCAGTGCGGACACCTTCCGCCACTGAGGGGCTGCGGGACTCAGGACGTCCCGGCTTACGAGCAGGGCGTACGCGGCCGACCCGGCGTCCGCAAGCTCGTCGAGGGCACGGCCGATGCGGTCGGCGAGTTCAGCCGCCTCAGTGCGCCCGGCGGGAGTTACGTAGTCCATGTCAGGTCCCCGTTCCCGTGACTTGTTCCGTTCCGGTCAGCTCGCGGGTGACGATCTTCGCGATCTCGCGGGCGCATTCGTCTTGCGCGTCATCGTCGGCCGCGTACCTCCGCCAGTCCGCCGCCGCCTTCAGCACGCCGTCAAGCGCGGCCAACAGTCGTGGAACGTCCGTCGTCACCAATTGCGTGACGTAGTCCGGCGTCAAGTCGTCGAGGTCAATCTCGCCGAGCGCCTGCCGCTGCTCTTCCCGGATCTCATCCAGCAGGGTCCTCGCCGTGTCGTCGGTCACGTCAGTTTCTCCGTCTCTGCGGCCTGCGCCGCCTCGGCCTGTTCGCCCGGCTTGTGCTCCGGGCAGTAGTCCCTGTCGGCCCGCCGTCCCCAGTCGCTGCGAACGACCGTCCAGCCTGCCTTCACGGCCCGCTCGCGGAGGGCCGCCCGGGTCTCGCCCGACGTGGGCCGCAGGCCTCGCTCGCCCGTGAACCTCTCGTAGCAGCGGGGCGCGTTGCACTGCAGTTCGACCTGGCTCCACTCGTACGCGGTCACGGGGTTGCCTGCTCGGCCGCGAAGGTGACCGCGCACTCGTGAGCCTCGGTCCCCGGGAGCCGGTAGCAGGCGCGGCACCACAGGGGCTTCTCCGTCAGGCACCCCTCGCACGCCTGACGCTCCATGACGCCCCCGCACGCGCAGGTGCCCGTGAGGCGGATAACGGCAGGCCGCGTGCAGGGAGTGCCGGTGCGTGCCGATGCGAGCTCGCACGTCCCGGTCACCGCCGGGCTGAGTGCCTCCCGCAGCTTCCCGGTGACCGTCTCGGCACGGTCGTCCCCGGTGACGCCAAGGCGAAGGCCCAGGCGTCCCGCGTAGTGGACGGCGCTGGTCATGTCGTAACTCAGGACCGCGCCGAGCAGGGAGCCCAGGTCCCCGAGCGGGTCGTACTTGCCGTGGTCGTCGGCCATTGCCTCTCCTTCGGTCAGCACTTCAGGCACGCCAGGTCGCGCTTGGCCCGGTGCTCGCCGCGATCGTGCGCCCAGACCCGCTCAAGGTCAGCCTGCGCCCATCCCTCCGCCACGTACTCGCGGCAGTCGGGGAGCGTCGGCTGCCACTCCAGCTCTTCCTTGGTGGCCCGGTGGATGACCAGCCAGGGCGTGCCGGGCAGTTCAAGCCGCTTGAACGCCCACACGCCGTCCTTCGTCTGGGCCGCCCAGCATTCCCGGCGGCCGGAGCGGGACGGGAGCATCGTCTTGTCGACGGGGGCGAGGGCGGTTGCCACCTCAGCCCTCCTGCGGCTTGTGGGCGGGGCAGAAATCGTCGTCGTACTTGCTCCCGAGCTCGCCGCGCACGTGGGTCCAGCCGCTCTTCGCGGCCAGCTTGCGCAACTGGGCGCGGGGCATCTCGCGGTTCAGCGGGCCGAACTGCGCACTGCACCCGCCTTCGTAGTCGCAGGTCAGCGTGTACTCGCGGTACTCAAGCGCCGTCATGAGTAGAACTCCTCGATGCGCGCCTGAGCGGCCGGGGTGGGCGCGTCCTCCGCGACCCCGCCCTGGACCCGCTCGACGTGAGCCGCGTGAACGGCCTCCGCGCGCCCGTACTCATCCCCGCCGGACGGCATGATGTCGGCCCACCCGCAAGAGCAGTCGATCAGGATCTCTTTCGGGCCGTTGTTGACGTCGAGCGCCGACATGCCCTCGCGGACGTGCCCGATGGCAGCCATCAGACGTCCCTCCAGTAGCCGAGAACGCGGTTCGTGAACTGGTCCGCCGTCTCACCGGGGACGCGGCAGGGGAAGTGATCGTCGGGGACAGTGCCGTGGACCCGGCATTCCCGGGTCGCCTCTTCAGGAGTGCCGGCGGCCTTGGCGATCTCGTCGCTTGCGGCAGTGTTTCCCGGGCAGGCCACCGAAGAGGTCAGCGCGTGTACCCACGCCTCAAGCCGGGGGACGATCGGGGCACCGCAGCCGCCGCACTGGTGCCTGGACGGGCCGCCGTTGCCGTAGGTCACGTCCGTATAGTGGCCACTCGGGAAGTGGGTCGCCATGTCAGGCCGCCATTGCCGCTACGGCCATGGCCCGTGCTGCCGCGTGCGGGTCGGTGTCGTCGCTCTCGGCCCAGGCGTCGAACGCGGCCTCGGCGGCCGGGCAGCGCTCGCAGATGCTGTCGATGATGACGGCCCGGGTCAGGCGCTCGGCCTCGTCCAGCTTCGGCTTGGCGTCGAGCATGAGGAGCGAGGTGGCCAGGGTGCGGAGCGGCTGGGCGTTCACGAAGGCAGTCATCTTCTCGCGGGGGGTCTGAGTGGCGTCCATACGAGAACAATATACGCTAACTCTGTTCGCGTCAACGCTCGCGCACTTGGTTAGCGCACTAGGTTGTGGCAAGATAATCCGCATGGAACCGGATGAACGCCTGGAGCGCATCAGGAAGGCTCGGGTCGAGTACGACCGCGCCCGGCTGCGACTGTTCCGCGAGATCGGCGACGGGATCGCCGAGGGCGAGGCGCTGCCGTACGCCGAGAGGCGAAAACTCGGGCCATCGGCAATCGGCCGTGCCGCAGGCTTTACCCGCGAGTACGTCGCCAAGATCCGCGACGGCCGAGCCGACTCGTCGCTGACGGTCCCCCCGTGACCGGGCGCGCATTCGAGGCCGTCCCGGTCGGCGAGGGCTAGGCCTTCCACCACGGCCCCTCGTCCGCCACGCGCTCCCGCAGCACCCTCCGCAACTCGGTGAGCGTCTCCGCCGTGACCTCTTCCTCGTCCCCTGCGCGGATACGGCGGTCAGTCGCCTCAGCGAACAAGTAGGCCCGCCAGTGCCCCCCGAACTCGGCGACGGCAATCCCGACCCGCTTCCCCCCGGACCGGATGTCGGTAGTGCCGGCGTCATACGGCGGGAACGTGATCAGCACGGGCTTGCCCTCGTTCACGCCGCCGCCTGCCACGCCTGCTCGTTCTTAGCCCGTACCTGGGCGCGCTTCCGGTCCCGCGAGTACTCCCTCTCCGCCTCCAGGCACGCGGCGCACGCGGGAGCCCGGTCGTAAGCGTGCTTGTTGTACCCGTCGTGCGTCCCGCAGCCGGTGTAGTCGAACCACCCCGCGTCAGCGGCCTGCGCCGTGAGCAGCGCGATGAACTGGCGGAGCGCCGCCCGTGGCGCGTACCCGCTCCGCGCCCGCCACTCAAGGACCGAACGCCGGTAGAGCCTGCACGCCTTACGGTGCGACTCCGTTCCGGGGACACCTGCCGAGCGGACGGCGGCGAGCAGCTCGTCGTCGGTGATCACGGCCGCCGCCCCTGGTGCCGGACAGGGCACCCCGAGTTCGCGACCTTGACCTGGCGGATGCCGTTCAGCACCGACCAGGAGCACAGGCACTGCCCGTCCCCGTCGTCGTAGTAGCCGGGCCAGATCACCGGGCCCGGACGGGGACGGCGGTCGTTGGCGCTTGGCGCCGATCCCGCGGGCGCGCGGGTGGCAGTCATCCGGCCGACCGGTTTCCGCGCGGGCATCAGCCGCCTCCGCCTTCCCGCTCCCGCAGCAGCGCCATGACACTCTGCTCCCGGTACCTTCGCTGGTTCCCGGGGGTGCGGACGACTTCAACCAGCCCCGCGTCCGCCAGGCGGGCAAGGGCCCCCGGCTTGACCTTGAGCGCGGCCGCCGCCCCAGCAGGCGACATCAGGCCGCCCGCCCGGTCCGCCATCAGCGCCCTCACGCTCGAGGTGAGGTACCGGCGGTGACCGCGGGCAAGCCGGGGGGCCGTCAGCAGGATCCCCCGGTCCGCCAGGACGGCGAGGGCTGCCGTGCTGGCCCTCAGTACCCGGGCGGCGTTAGCGGGAGTCGTGTACTCGCCGTCCAGCCCGTCGATGCGGTCCCGCTCGGCGAGCTCGGCACGGAGGCGGCCGGCCTCGGCCCCGGCGCGTTCCCGCTCGGCCTCAGCCGCCGCGCGGATCACCGCGCCGAGCCTGCCGGCCAGTTCGCCGAGCTCGGTCTCGGCGGTCTCCGCGCGCCGCAGGGCCGCGGCGAGGGCCGTCCGCGCCTCGTCCTCGGTGACCGGCGCGACGGCGGTTTCGGTCACCGGGCACTCCCGTCAGCGGCGGCCAGGACCTCGGCGACCGCCTTGTCAGCCTCCGGGTAGGTGAGCGGGACGAACTTGTCGCGCCTCGCCAGGAGGACGCCGTGGATGTACGCCCGGTTAAGCTGCTCGCGGGCGGCGTCCTTAAGGCGCTTGCGGACGGTGCCGTTCACGATCCGCCTCCGTGGTCCTGCTCGGCCTGCGGGTCGCGCGCCGCCCGCGGTGGCGTTGGCGCGGTCACTCGTCACCCGCCGAGATCCCCGCGGCGAACCTGGCCCACGCGCCCGCGGTGAACGCGAGCTCGGGACCGCCCCGGTCGGACGTGTCCCGGACCAGGACGCCGGACGGGGCGGTGGCCGCCTCGACGCACGCGCCGTTGTTCACGCTACGGCTCGCCTTGCGCCAGTCCCCGGCGACCTCGACGCAGTTGGCGGACTCTGAGCGGGAACTCTTCCGCCAGTCCTCGCTGACCTCGACGCAGTTGCCGTTCGCGAAGCTCCAAGACGATTTCCGCCAGCCGCTCATCCTGCGCTCCGTCCGAAGCGGTCGAACTCGCCGTTCCGCACCCCGCCGATGAAGGCGTGCCACTCGTCCGGGGTGAACCGGAGGGCCGGGCCGCTTCTGTCGGTAGTGTCGCGAACGGCCACGGTGCCGTTCCGGGCCGCGACCTCCGCGCAGTTACCGTTAGCGAAACTCCTGGTTGACTTGCGCCAGCCGTTGACCGGCGCTTCTTCCGGCGTCCCGGCGGTCACCACGCCACCACCAGGGCGACGGCGGCAGCGAGCGCGAGGACGATGAGCGCGGCCCTGATGGCGCGGTCCCGCCTCGCCCTTGGCCCGCGCGGGAGGTTGTGACGGGGCGAACGGTGGCGGCCGTCGTCACCGCAGTCGCCGGGGTAGCCTGACGGGTTCGGGGCGGTCATGAGGTTGCCGTCCCGTCGCCCGCGAGCGCGTCCTCAACAGTGACGCGCTCCAGGCCTGTCCCCTCGGCCCGGCGCGCGGCGTTAGCCCGCGCCTGCGTCTCATCCCGGCCGGCCGCGTCCCGTCCTGCCATCAGGTGCCGGGTCGCCTCGGCCGCGTGGTCGACGGGCTCCCAGGTGACGATCTCGGTGATCTTGATCTCGTGGCGCGCGCCAGGGTAGTCGACCTCGCGCCGCTCGGTGTACACGGACTCGTGCCAGGTGCCGGGCTGGCCGCCCTGCGGCTCGTCATGGCCGCGTTCCAGTGAGCACCGGAGGTCGGTCACGCCCTGCTTGATGGAGCGGCACGCCTCAGTCAGGCCCTGTGAAGTCTCAGTCATGGGGGTTTACCTCTCAGTTCGTCGCCAGTCGGAGATGGGGCCCCGCACGCGCCCGGTCCGGGGGAACGGGACGCGTGCGGGGGGTCGGGGGGACTGCTAGCCGACGAGCAGGATCAGGTCGTTCGCGATGCTGCCCGGGTCGGTCTCGCCGCCGAACGTGACGACGCGGACGTGCTTGCCGTTCTTCGCCTCAACGGCCTTGTACGCGGCCAGGGTCTGGTCGTGGTCCTGGCCGTGGCCGACGATCGCGACGCAGAACTTGCGGGTGCTGTTCGCCTGCTCCAGCACCTTGGAGAACTGGTCCCAGTCGGACGCCTCCCCGTCGGTGACGACGAGGGTCAGCAGGACCGGGCGGTCAAGGGCGGGAACCTCGCCGAACTCCTCCAGGTAGTCCTCCTGTGCCGCCTCCCACGCGGACATGATGCGGGTGCCGCCTCCCCAGCGGATGCCGTCCCACTTGGCCCGCCAGTTGCTGCTGTTGAGGTCCCCCAGCTCCTCGTGGTGGTCGCTGAACAGGTGGACGAGCAGCCCGCCCTTGTCGTCGGAACCGCCCGCCTGCTCGGCGGCGGCCTGCGAGTCCTCGTCTTCCAGGGCCTTCACCAGCAGGCCCATCGCCTCGCCGACGACTTCCCGCCGCTGAACGGTCGTGCCGTCGGCAACGGGCCACGACATGCTCCCGCTGATGTCGACCAGGGCGATCGGCTCCTTCTCGACTCCCTTCGCGACGACCGGGGAGAGGTCGTTGACGCTGGGCTCTGCCATGCTTGACATGCGGTTGTTTCCTTCCGTGCTCCGGGGCGGCCCTTGCGCCGTCCCGGGGGTCTATGGGGCGCGGTGGCGCGCTGGGTTGTCGTCTTCGGCGAGTACCGGCTGCCCGCCGGTCACTCTCGCGATCTGCGCCGGCACCGCCCCCTCATGGGTGGCTGACCATGCTGCCGCGTAGTCCCCGGACTTGAGCGCGGCGATCGCCGCGGCGTGGCCGTCGGATGGCGGCGGCCGCCCCTGGCTCGCGATCGTGATGCCGCGCGCGAAGTCCCACAGCTCGCGCGGTCTCGTCGGCGGGGTCTCCACCCGGAGCGCGATCCCCATCAGGCGGAGAGCGAGGCGGGTCCAGTCGAGGCCGGCGGTCTTCGCGGCGTGCATCGCGTTCCACGTTTCGCCTTCGTCCCAGTCGGGGCGAACAGCGCAGGCGAGGGCGAGAAGCTCCCTGGGGGCCTCGCGGACGGGGGACTCGCTGTCGGGGCCGGTCACGGTCCGCTCACCTCCGCGACCTCGAACCAGACGCCGGCACGACCGCGAACCGGGTCGTTAGCCCAGCGCCGCTGGCCCGTCTCGAAGCCATCGCGCCACCAGCCCGTTACCGGGTTCACGGCCGTGTAACCGCTGTCCACCCAGGCGCGGACGCAGTCCTCGGCAAGCGGTCCCGCCCGCTCTACGTCGTGCGT
>Ga0316215_1000003_pt1 | contig 61601 bp, 40 predicted proteins | sample NRE5metagenome_FD_207796 | JGI IMG/M metagenome (GOLD analysis project Ga0316215, IMG submission 207796) | Spruce roots microbial communities from Maridalen valley, Oslo, Norway - NRE5 | ecosystem: Host-associated > Plants > Roots > Unclassified | place: Norway: Oslo | collected 2017-09-15
CCAACCCATTTGTGAAGCCAGGAGTCGGGGGTACAGCACGAGTTCTTCTATTAAGACTTTACCCTAATACCGAACCTTATGAATTATTCTGGGCACCACGTATGAACCTTCTAGGTACCACATATGCACTATTCTTGTTAGTCCCTGTTACCCAACCAGACTACAACACTTATATATACGGGCGGGATTGGATGGCATGACACAACCTTACCCTTACCTCTTAACTTCTGTGTTTCCTAACTCCTATACCACTTATTCATGAATCGCTTAGGAGCCACTGCTTAGACCCTTCTCTTATCACCACCGGATGGATCAACCTACTTTACCCCCTCACTTATTACCCTACCCACCTTTGGATGCCCTACTTGATGATTCATGAATCTTAGGAGGTACAGCTATTAACTTCTTCTCTAGACCACTTGCTGAATGAATGCTTAGTAGGGGGGACTGCTATAGACCTCTTCTCAGGACGGCATTTCACAGCCCTTGTTCCAAACTACCTACCCACCTTCAGACCTAGACCTGGTAGCCCTAACCACTTGATGATTTAATCGCTTAGGAAGTACAGCAGCTATAGAACCGGGATGGCATGAAACAACAACCTTTACTGAAGTGTTTACAAACACACCTTTACCCAATAGACCTCACTTAGGAACCTATTGCTTTAGCCGGGAAAGGGGTACAGCACTAGAATATTGACTCTATTTACCCTACCTTATGATTCTAGGTACCACATATTACCTTCTGGTCCGGCCGATTCAGTCATTAGAACCCACTGCATTATAGGAATAGACCTACTCAGTGCCTGCTAACCTGATAGTTACCCACCTAGATACACCCAACCGAAGAACTTATTCACCTAGAGCTTCAGCCAGGAATAGGAGAGGAGGGTACGGCATGCTATTGAACCCTTTATCTTATATTATGAATTCTTCTTTGTCTCACTAGGAGGATCTTCTGGGATGTATTACCTTCTGGGTACCATGCCTATTTGTCCGGCCGAGCCTTGCCAATACTGATTCATCAATTTGAACCCACTGGCTAGGAATAGACTTACCTTTAATGCCTCCACCTTCTACTAGTTTCCCACCCACCTTAAGAACTAGACCTTTTAGCTTATATCACGAACTTCATGAATGCTTAGTAGCTACTGCACTATTGCTATTTAGACTCTGCTACTTGCCTTCACTGTTACCACTAACAACCCACCTTACTCTACCTTTACTCTGCCTTGCCTTATTAATTCTTCTTGCTACCACGACGTATTACCTTCTTGGTACCGCTGAGGAGCCAATACCGATTCAGAAATGAAAACCTACTGCAAGGACATAGGCCTTCCCACCTGCAAGAACTAGACCGATTAGCCCTAGACTTTCTGGAATCGCTTCACAGCTAGTCACAACCCTTTTTATCTTATCAGCAGGACCGGATGGATCACCTTACCTTTGACTTGCTTGCCGCCCATCCCTCCACCATAGTGCTAGTGGGGTTTGATCCTCGGGCGAACGGGAGGAAGCGTGACTCAACCAACAAACCTTATATGGAATGACCTGTCGGCATCAATCAATACGGTTGACATGGCTGCATAGCAGGTGAAGGTGGGCTGGAGGATTGGATCTCAATCAATGGAGCACTATCCTTTGGCCTCTTTATCCTTTATTATTTTATTGGCCTTGGCTTCCTTTACTGTGCCCAAGCATGAGTCGCCATAAAGTTCATGGAGGTTGTGGGAGAGGTGTTGGCCTTACGTCGTTGTTCCTTTGCTATGCGTACCTCGTAGCTTTTGAGGGGAAGAAATAGAAGGGCTATGCGGTAGTAAAGCAGGTGGCGTGGTCTGCCCTATGCTATGCGTAGCTCAGTAGTAGCTAGGTATGCGTAGCTCCGTCTCAGTAGCTAATGGGTGCACGAAATGCAAGGGACTTGAGCTGGGATAAATTACGGAGGTGAGCGTGGGCCTCGAACTGAAAGGGTCTCTCTTGCTGGCCGGGTAGTTCGGGGGGGTGGTAATTGAACTTAAAGGGTCTATTCTATCTAGAAATGGAAGGAAGGGCCTTCGGGCACCTTTACTCTCTAAGAGTGGAAAAGACAAACCCTTTCACCGGAACTCCAGTCTACGCATAGAACTAACGGGGAAATCTTAATTGACCTTTCTCCAAACCTTGTCACCGGCAATAGCTTCAGTTGTACCATAGATATGGGCGAACTTTAACGCAATTACGATATGATGGGTCGGGTAGCGAATCGGGCGCTGCCTTAGCTGCCTCTGTCTCGTCTTTGCTTGTCTTCCTCTGAACCGAGTTCGTGCTCAAGGGTCAATCAAACCACGAACCAAAGGAACTCTCTATTAACAACTCCCCCGTGAATGATCCCAAATCATTCTTAAAGCTGGGGCCAGACATAAAGATAAATGGAGTGAGTCCTCTTCCTCTTCTCTATCTAGGTATCACCTCCCCTGTAATGAGAACTCCCGTAGATTGACTTATGCCTCAGGCCCGGCTATCCCGATCTGTACTCTAGTTCTATCCTCCGATGGGGCTTCTCGATATGGCTAGACTTTCTTTCCTAGCGAGGTGATTGATTGCAATCTGAGATTCATACTAATCAGACTAACCAGACTCTCTCTCGCCCAAATGAAATCAATAAGCTGCATGATCCGACTTGTAATATATATAATAATATAAAAGACATTTTTAACTTAACTCTTGTACATAATGTTTCTTAAAGGATTGTAGCTAGGAAGACTGCTGAAGAGAGAGAAGACCTTGGTAGCCGCGTATCTTTCCTTTCGATTGAAGACGGCTTAACTTTGGGAGGTGGTGGCGTGGTAAGCCACTCATAGGAATAGTCAAGTAAAGGCTTGAAAAATCTAACACACAAAGATGCGCCTCAGAGAGTGTCCTACCCTTCCAAGGGCAATGTGAAAAGCACGGTCAGAGATCGAACTGAAGGATTTTTATGGGGTGGAGTGCTTGGTCGTAATTCGCGTGTCGGCAGCCCTGCTAGGAATTTGCTTGGCATCGTCATCGTCACTTCTTCACATCGGTCACTTTTAGTTAAGGAAGAAGCAGGTCAACGGAGGCCTAGAGAAGGAGGTTCAGCCGGGCCATGTAGCTAAGCGGGCGAGCAAGAAGAGTACACGAGGATGGAAAAAGTTCCAGCGCTTGCCGGGATGGTAGGGAAGAATGAAAAAGCCAGCACGTAGCTGTCAGTAAGAAGAAGGATGTAGCTCCTACTCGTTTTGGTAGACGGCGACGGAATTGTTGTAGATATAAGATCACCGAAAGACTAATCAAGGATGAAAGACCAGATAGATGAAGCGCTCGCAGCTACAGCGATAGATAGAACACTCACGCGATATTGATCAATGGATCGGGCTTTCGCCCATTGTCCAAGATTGGGCACCAAAAGCCAGCTCCCCACTGCTTGGACACTCCTCAGCCCGAGGACAATCTCTCAAATACACATTAAGATGTTGACCCGTTTTCTTTTCTTTGCTGATTCCTCTCAATTAAATTTGCCATGTTGCACTAAAGACGTTTTGGGCTGATCAATCAGTAAGGCCAACCAAAGAAGAAGACATAGGCATAGGCTTTCCTTTACGAGTAGACGGTGACTTTTTCTCCCTGTGATCTTGAAGAAGGTGTACGTACAGTCTGGTTCAGTCGCAAAAAAGTATGTAGAGTGAGAGCGAAGTCTAAGTCGAATAAGCCTAATTGAGATTCGTTCATCTACCTTCTTCCCCTCGCTCTCTGACTCTTCAACTTGAGATAAGATGCATTGATTTTTTGCTTTCCCGGAAGGAAGAGAAGAACTGGATCACGTAGGCGAGCGAAGGGCAGTCTCATTCACATGGCAGGATCCTGGATCTCGGTTCGCTCTTTCTGACTCGCACAGTTAAAAATTTTGTCTTTTTGATCGACTCAACAAGCCGGGACTACCATCTTTAATTCTCTTCTTGGGACCAATTCCTCAGTGGTTTTCAGAAGCCCAGTAGGTAGTAGTTCGATCCAAGACAACTCTCAGGCAACCGTCATTGAGAAGGTCAACTGGAAGGTCGAAAAGAAGATCTCGTCCACGAAGGACAGTCCAATTCCGATCTTGTTTTGTATGGTCCATGACTCATAGAAAGCCACCAGATTGATGTTAAGGACTCATGTATTCCTTCTTTGACAGCAAGCTGGGAGATCAAATGTCTCAATCAAGTCCAAGCGAGTACCTGACTCAGGCTCGGAGACCGGAAAGGGCAGTCACGGTTGTTTTGTTTACACGGAATATTGAAAGATGGGATCAAAGTCGGAGTAGTAGCCTTTTTTTTCCTGTAGACTTTAGAGTCATATGAGCAAGTCTCAGGCCAGAGTCCCCGTTTGAAGTGGTCAGCAGCCTGGTGGTGCTAGTCCCGGTCCTGCCACTTCTTCCTCAGATGCTTTGACCGCCGTCTATACCTTTTATTGCTTTGCTCCTGCGACCGGCCCCCGCGCTAATGCTAATGGTGATCCCAAGGCCCCATAATCCGGAGGTATGCTCCCGACAATACAATAGAAGTATATCTGCGACTGGAAAATCTGTGTATGGATCTGGAAATGGATCGCCTACCTTTGGGCTCCCTCCGAAGAATGGATCCGCTACCCTTTACAGCAAAGCAGCAAGCTTAACGCGACAAGCGGGGCGGTGAGTGGGGAAGAATAGCATATGAGCATCGAGCAGACTTCATGAATCATTTGCATTTCTAGGCCCCCCGGGTCAATTACTGGTATTCTCGGCTGCTGCTTCTTCAATGATTGGTTCCGATCCATTGAATGAAAGCAAAGCTGAACTAAAAAAACCCGCTAACCTGCAACCTTTCAATCCTGAATCAAAGAACTGGGCCTAGAATGATATTTGAGAGAAGGGGCAGGCAGGGAAGCTGAGGATGCGATGACTAGAGAAGTTTATGAAGTTAGCCCGGGTAGGAATGATTGGTATTATGGTGCCAAGACTGCTGGATCAAATCGGTTAAACTGAATCGGCAGAGAAAAGTAAATCAATTCGTTCTGTCGTTATAAATAACCTTTCTTTGGCGGATTCTATCGAATATAAGCAACCGGGGGAATTGAATGCGTTGGAAGCAGTTCCGAAACCGTATTCTCTTCTCTTCCATCTGCCACGGAACCGTCGTGTTCGGGAGCTAGGCGGAAAAGCACTTTTATTTCCACATGCGGGAAATGCTAGCCATGATCCCCCATCCAATAGGGCCAGGGAAGCGGATCCTGAAACTGCCAACATTCTATCCGATATAGCTGATGAGAGCCATCCACCCATCTTTCCCCTTATTTATAGGGTAGGGTCGGTCTTGAACTCCCGGAAATCTATCCGACAACGCTGGACAACTCCATGAGGTTCTCCCCCTTTTACTTAGGGGAGCGGGCATTCGAGTTCCACTTTTTCTAAAAAAAAAGCTGCAAAAGTGGCTTCACCCTCTTTGCCCACACCAAAGAGATCTGAAGAAAGGCGTTAACCAGAAGAGGTAGGGCCGGGAGGGAACGATTTCTTGGATTTCTATCTATCTATCCGTAAAGAGGAAAGGAGAGGGACGAGCACCTGTATTGCTTTCATTGCGACGATGGAATAAGAATTCGGTGGATGACTTCCTGGTGCGTGCCAATCATTCAAGTGGTGATCTTTCCTCCAGGCTTTTGTGCGATCACGATTGGGCCAGTCACTGCTGTTATTTACTTCGAAAAGACCCCCAGCTCTTTCTTTCTTCCTGGACTTTGCTGGCTTTGGATTCATTCGCCGAGGTCGTGTCTTAACCGGAACAGCCCCCAGGAACTAAGTAAATTCGGTGTTCGCAAATGAATCGTTCCTTTGAGATCATGGTTCATACCCTCGTGTCATAGCCAAGATTGAATCGCTATGAAAGAGCAGGGTCCGTGACGAGTTAATCGCGGAATCAAAGACCGCAGTCACTTTACAAAAAATCCTTTCGCTTCTCCCCCATGCATTGATTATTCATCCTTAAGCCGAACAAGCCGGGGAAGCTCAGGCCCAATGCCTGCCAAGAAAGAATTGTTACGGATGCAATATCTCCAATATGGAATGAAATGTTCGCTGACATCTTTCTAGAGTGCTCTCACGGGTTCAGGAAAGGGCGCGGGACTCAATCTTTCTTCGCGCAAGTAGAAAGTTGGGGAAAGGTTTATGAGGTAGTCCCGGCGGATATCGTCAGTTGCTTTGACAGAATCCCCCTTCGGGTTAGGGGACTTTTGAACACGTTGCTTAGATACGTCGATGATACTCAACTTATTATTCTTATTCGGAATTTCCTGATCGTGGACATATTTGACAGAGACGGGCGGAACGATACCAATACACACATTGGTATTCCGCAAGGAAGCCCCATGTCGCCTGTCCTGATGAACATATATTTACACCAATTCGATCTTTCTTTAATGATGGAGGTTAACCTGGAGGTTCCTCACCTTCGTTATAATAGATACGCTGATGACTTGTTGATTGCTCTCCTGCCGGGACATGAAAAAGCCGTAAGGGATATTGTTCCCGAGGTGGAAAACCTCATGAACGATCTCCACCTTAAACTGGAGGTTGGAAACCCCGTCACTCAGGATCGATGTATCCATCAATGCGGAAGGGAATCCTCACTTCAAGGCACCCGCCGGCATAATTATGGAAAGGTTAGAGGCACTCGACTCGGCATGAAAAACGCGCTGCTCCCTCATCCTACATGATCTTTCATGTCTCGGATCCGAAGGCCTCCGATGAGGAGACCCGGACGAACCGCGAGGATCATTCGCTTCAATAACGCAATGCTCGTGACTTTTCTAGCTACCTATTGTTTCTGCGAGAATGCTTAAACTGATAAGAGAACCACTGAGACGGCCTTTGCTCGGGGCCTGTCTTCAAGATATCGCTTTGCGGGATTATTACTCATTACGCGAGAAAGAGGCGCCTCACTCAATCGAAGATGGTTGATAGCGAGTGAGAAAGTGATTCAAATTCTCACTCGCTATACGAGCGTGAAAGTGAACCGCTTTCTAATGGTTGATAATAGATGCGAAGCTTAATTGTTCGTCAACATGTTGAGGTTGATCTTTGATCGTATATGATGAATGACTGAATTCGCTCTCGTAATAAGAACAGAGCGATGATTTGGCGAATGTCGCTTTCGCTAAACTCAACTAGTGAGATAGATCGATCTTCGCTAGAAAAGAAAAAAAAATCTCTTTCTTTTCGGTATAACCGAAGTGTCCCTTGTGCTGTTCCCCTTAGTATCACCTCTTCTTTGAGCGTGATCAGAAAACAAAAGAGTTCAATAAATACATGTTCCAAGTTTTTAGCCTACTAACCGGCGACCAACCTTGTGTACGTTTTTCATGGAAAGAAAGGATAGAGAGTGCTCGTGCTAGGACGCCTTGGACTTCCCGGGGATTGGATATTAAAAAAAAAGGAATATTATTATCGCTTAGCGCTTGTGCTAAGGAACGCTAGCTATATGCTTAACACATGCAAGTCGAACGTTGTTTTCGGGGAGCTTAAAAACTATTGATGGAATTGGACCTAAAAAAGCTATTCAGGTTCGTTATCGATTAGGTATCAGTGGGAACATAAAGATAAAAGAGTTAACTAAGTATCAGATCGACCAAATTGAACAAATGATAGGTCAAGATCATGTTGTTCATTGGGAATTGAAGAGGGGAGAACGAGCAGACATCGAACGAGAAATTTCTATTTCTTGTTATCGTGGAATTCGTCATCAAGATGGATCGCCCTTACGCGGTCAACGAACTCATACTAATGCTAGGACTTGTCGCAAGCAAATTAGGAAATGAAAGAAGTCTACCGAAAGCCCTTGGTACTTGTCTGATCAATCACACTGATAGCTTCAATAGTTCACTGAAATTTTGTGTAGTTTTTTTTGGTATTTCACCGTATACTAATCCAGTATACGTATAGTAGGCCTCCTTCGCCACTCCACTAGTGGCTCGGCTTGGTCTCGCTCCCTTCGCCCGCCTATCGTATCGGCTGGCTCGGCTTCGTCCTAGAAGCTACTGCTTCCGCCTCTCTAGGCTTCGCTATCGCCCATGACTGGTATATGGATCCTTTATGTAGTGGTCGGCCTTCTAGAAGCTTCGCCAGAAGCGACTAGTAGCTTCCCGAATGCCTCTTTACTTTAGTATGGTCTAGTCTTTCCAATGCCTCCTTCCTTGCCGCCAACGTACGCTACTAGGAGAGTAAGCAAGCTACCTTGCTTGCATTCTAGAAACGGTAGCTTCCGCGCCCTTCCTGCCCGCTGAAATTGATGTGAATGATCGTGACAGCTCTTCAAATCCTATTCAGTCTGATTAGATATGTCACTGAAACAATCCGTTCTGTCTCTGTTTTATTTTCGGATTCCGAGGATGAGCCGGACGATCCTAACATCATTTATGAGGAGCCGGACGACGAAGCCTCCTCCTCAGATAAAGATGTCTCCGACGCTACTCTCCCGGCAAGAACAACTTTTTCTATTGTGATTTTTTGGCGGGTTCGGTCAGGAGGGACAAAAGAGATGCTTTCTATCAGTCAAAAGCAGATACCGCTCCCCCCCATGCTCCCACAGTCCGCTTACCGAGGAATAGAAAGGGAAGACCGGGGGCCAGAGCAAGTTGGGTTGGGGTATAGAGCCGTAAGCGCGGTGGGGGGTGACAGAGGACGTGCTCGTACGGTTCAAAGAAGGGTATGATCAACTCGTTGATTTTGGGAACTTTCACTCCTCTATATTCGAAATATGCCTTTCTAGGAGCATTACGATCTGCAGCTCAAATGGTCTCTTATGAAGTCTCTATTGGTCTTATTCTTATTGTGCGCCTTGTGAGCGCGTTTGGATCCGCGAAGGCAATCGCTCGGATGTTCCCCTAACCCAACCCGGGAACGGACCGGAGGGAACCGCAGCATGGGGAATGTCCGCGTCTCGTCGCAAGGCTCATTTTTAGTTGTGGGTCATAGGGCGGGCTTCGGGCGGGCAGCTTTATCTGATCAAGGGCCGGGGCACAAGGGTCCTGGTACTATCCAGGTGCGAAGAACCCCGGAGGTGACTGCAATGAGCAGAAATATAACTCACCGGCCTAAACGACGAGCAAACACTCGAACGTGAGAGCAAGGGATCACCCAACGAATGGACGAGCTCCAAGGAGGGAGGAGAGGGGGAGGCAGGAACCATGCTTTCAGAGAAGTGGCGGTCCGAATCTTATCTGAACTGCGAGAATAACTTACTAAGCCGTGCCATAAGACTCATTCTCCAAACGGGGCGGGGCCAAGCCTTTAGGTTGTTTAAGTAGGTTGGGTGACAGATCGGCCATAGGACTACTCCGGGATATAAACCAGGGCAACAGATGTCGTCGAGCATACGACGATGCCGCCCGTTTTCATTTCGTGGAAGTCCCCGGCAGAGGAAAGGGCTGTAGGTGATGGCGCGTTCTGCTTCTTATCTAGAGAGGGGCGCTGAAATCGTTCCTATTGGGTCGTGCGCGGCAGCTAGTATAGATGAATAAAGGCGGGCCGCTTGAACGGGACCTATTCTCTTAATAGGCGGCAAAGCTGAATAGGAAAGGGGCCGAGCTGACTGATGAGTGCCTTTTTAGCCTTTTTCTAAAGGCTCTCATGTGAAGCTAACATGGCTGGCTACATACAAGTATAGCCAAATCCAGATGAGACGGGACGGACGGTCAGAGGCCACAGCGGGACTACCATAGGAAAGCCCGCCCCCGCTAGCTAACATAGAAAGATATTCCCGGATAGCAATAGTCTCTATGTGAATCTCTTCCCGACCAGGCCAGGCCGAATCAGGCCACCACTTGGGATGGGAATGGCTCAGCCCACATGCATCATTTGATGAAAGCACTCCAGTCCAGTCGCCTCCTCGAAGTGGCTTGTCAACCACGCTTTCCCTCCCTCAAAACTATACTCCTCACCAAATGCCCTTCCTTGGGTTGGGGCAACACAGCAATGAGTAGTTCGCCCCAGGACTCCACCCCCTCGAGAGCAGGATGCCGGCCGAGATGGAGTTCCAGCTTCCTAGCCGGCGGCAGATCCACCCGTAGCATTAGAAACAGGATAGCTGCTAGAGCACAGTAAGCAGAGGTAGAAGTGGCTGTAACAGAGTGCTTAGTTTACTTCGTTTACTGAGTAAATGGCGGAACAGACTTTGGTTCTGCAATTGGTTCTTACTTAAACCCTGCCTTCTGGCAGCCTTGAAGCGACAAGGTACTTTATATACGAATATATGGTCCCCAAATCCGGGCTATTTGGTCGAGTCACTTAACGTACCTCACCCATCGGATGGATGAGCGACTTCACGATCGATGAGGTCAGTTGGAGGACGACTCCCTTATTTGTGAGGTAAGCCTGAGAACGACTCCCTTATTTGGGAGGTAAGCCTGAGTAAGCCCACAGCCTATCTCTTTCCCAGAAGCCCACAGCCTACCGATTTCAAAGTGTTCAAGCCCCTAGCAGAGGGGAGGTTCAAGATACCATGATAGTATCTTATTTTATTGGATACAGTGATACTTTTAAATCCTATAGGATCTACATTTTAGCACAACAGAAGATTTTTATTACTGTGGATGTGAAGTTTTTTTAGGATGTGAGGCCCTCTAGTTCACAGGTATCTCCTTTAGTGATAGAAAGGAGTGAGGAGGTTGCTAGTCCAGACGTTTATTCAGAGGCTAGAGAAGAATCAGATCTAGGTGTGCATGAGGTGTGATTGGGGATTCATTTTCTCTCGCTCTCTACTCCAGCACACAGAAAGATGAGATGGCTTACTCAGACATTACGGGATGCAGAGGAGCGGAGCACCCAGATCTTCAATGAGGGTGAGCAGACCTCCTAGGAGATATGATAACCATATTGCATTGGATTCTTCCATTCGCAAGATTTCCAGTTGTTTTGAGTAGTTGAGGTGTGATGCTTTTATGAAGGATGACGTTTTAGTTGATTCCAAAACTGTAACATGTTCAAATTTGTAGATAATAGATTTGGTTGAGTTGCAAAGGGAGCATACCAGTGTTGGTGAAAACACTTTCCTCATAAAGAGGGAGTGTTAGCTTTTGGTGTTACTTAAAAAGTGTTTAGACAATGATGGGAGAATGCTTCATGTGATGTGGGGTGCATGGTGTGTGGATTACCCTTGGTTATACCGGGATGGACATACACATTGAAGAGAGATTGCTCATGGATTGCCTTGCCTTGACTTGATGCTTATGTGGCACACTTCCTTAGGAGCATTGGAAAGCTATGTAGCCAGGTGAATTTGTCATAAGGCCAGAACATGGGGGTTGGTTGCTTGTTTGGAGGACGACTTACTTTGGAGGACACTTGGTTGCTTGCATGGAGGCGTGTACTTGATTTCAAGGCATTTGGGTTGAGAAGAGATCATGTAGGATGGGTGGACCCAGAGGTACACATGGCTTGCGAGGGAGTGTTATAGCATTGAAGCTCTTTGGAGGAGGAGTGTTGGAGCATTGGAGGCCTTCGTAGGAGCACCGTAGGAGGATAATTCTACCTTTGTTTAGGAGCACTGAACCTTGGACCCTTGCTTGTTGGATGTGCATGCCTTGAAGCTTAACATGTGTTACGTAGAGTTGGAGTGCTTCACATGTGGGCCTTTTTATCTTGTAGTTAGGTCATTTGTAGTGAACTAGGTCCATTTTGTGTTGTTGGCCTCCCTCACCTCTCATATAGGATATCTTCCTTTTTCTACATTCATTCTTGTCCAATCATGTAATAACATTCTTGTGTTTTATATGTGAGAGTTGGAGCAAATGAGTCTATTTGTACTCTTTTTCATTTTTATTTTATCTCTTTATATTGAGCGCTAAGGTGATTAAGTCAATTTAGGGGAATACTAGGGTTGGGGTTTTGCCTGAAGAAGACAAGGAAGGTAGGGTATGAGAAGGAGCAAGTAGTTCCTGTGAGAGAAGAAGACTAGGGTGTTATGGCATTTGGAAATCCTCTTACTACTTGGAGTGCTTGATGTGGAAAATATAGAGGGAGATTATCTTTTTCACTTGTGTGAGACAAGTGAAGGTGCCAAGCAGGACTTGTCGGTGTGTATGCTAGCTTATTGAGGATCTTTGTGAAGCAACCAAATCTGGATAGAAATGATGGGGTTGGTAGCTAGGGTTTTCTTATGGTTTCCCTAGCTAGGGTTTGGAGAGCTTGACTTCTACCAGCTTGTATCAAGCCATGGTATATACTTGTACTTCATATTGTATATATATATATATATAAAGTGTTATTATATATATATCCTGCTTTTCACTAACGATGTGGTCCTCTTAGCCTCATCTCCAAAGGGGTTGTAGACATAGCTTGATGCCTTGGCCCTTTTCTGTGACCTTCATTAGTTAACGGTCAACCTGGGTATAACTAAGGTGATGACCTTCAATGGGTTGAAGAAGGTCCTCTTGGATCACCATTTCTTTTTCAGAGGGGAGGAGATTGAGATCACCACCATTTACACCTACTTGGGAGTATAGTTCACAAGACCTTGCTTCAGTATGAGGCATGCCCTTCAACATTTGGTCAACAAGGGCTACGGATCCTTAGCCCTTCTCGAGAGACAGTGTTTTCGGAACCACTTTCAAGACATATTGTCCAAGATGTCTCTCATGGACACCCTTGTGTGGCCCACAGTTCTCTATGGTTCATAGGTTTGGGGACCTCTTTTTCTAGAGTCGGATTGGGCCTTAGTAGAGAGAATGAAGATTCTCCTCCTTCGGCATCGTCAGATGCAAGTAGGCAGTCCCTCAGCCCATCGTCCTTGTCGAGTTTGGTGCTCAGGCCTACTGGCTTAAGACTTTGTTTAGTTTTTATATACTTTTGTATCACCTTCAGAGATTTGCTAACTCGTTGAAGGGATAGGACCGGTATCTGTACTTTGCCTACTGCTCTTCGGAGGCCATCACCCACCTTAGCGAGCCATTCGGGTATGAATCATTACTGGTACGTGGGGGTCTCGGATCTTTTTGAGTCTGTAGCATTGTGATAGATCGACTTACTCCATTTAGATACTCTATGGATGTGCCTGGCTACCTCATACCCCCTAGGTAGGAGTTAACTGGGATCATTCGAGATTCTATTTTGAGATATTATATATATATCACTTGGATAAACCCTTCGGGGGGGGGTTACGTCTAAAGATGGATTTCTATGCTGAGCAATTCATGGAATTGAGGGATGGTCTCATTGTTCGTCCCTATCACACACTCCTCCATTGCATGCATACTCTTGATATTCCCTTAGGTCAATTCAGAGTGGGTTCACATAGACTTCGGGTAGAGGTGGATCACTAGACTGACCGCTCAAACAGGATATGCTAGCTATGCCATCTTCAGGAGGTTTATACTAAGGAGCACTTCATCTCTCCCTACCCCATCTACTACGAGATCAGAGGGCAGTTCCATTGTCTATTCAGAGAGATTCAGACTCTCTCTAGTTTGTTCAGGTACCTCGACCAGAGATGTCTATCCTTATACATGCAGGAGGCCTTCCAGCTCCGCTCTCTTCCCCTCCGGGCACACCCAAGACCAGCTTCCACTTAGAGGATCACTTCCTTTTTCACAGTGCTGCCATCTACTAGGGGCACCAAGAGGCTGATTGATAGCAGCCTTGCCTCCGAACCCAGATCAATGCAATCCTGGAGGAACATTTTGCTTTTTTAGTAACCCCAGAAACATTACCAGTCTAGATCCCATACCAGCAATTAGATGAGATCATCCAGGACCTAGCGATCAACCACCTTTTCTAGGCAGCAACAGAGTACATTGTCTAGCTCCTCTTGTAGCTCTTCCTCTAGACAGCCCTCAATCTTGATCTTTCTCCATTTCACCTCGGATGTTAGGAGAGATAGTAAAGTAAGGGGAAGGACTTGCCTGGGTTGACGGGTGAAAGATAGCAGGGTAGGTATAATAGTTAGGTAAGGAAAGGCCAAGGAAATAATTCATTATAACTCCATAGAGGAGGTACCCTGGGAAGAAGCATGGCCCAGGGAAGTGTTTTCATGGCCCTTACTAGGCTTAGTAGAGTCATATAGAGGGGTTAAATGCCCCGAATCTGTTGGGTGGAAAGATCTTTGGAATGACCTCCAGTTCGATCGTTCTATGTTTGAGACCGGTCTTTCATATACGAATGCTGCTATATCTCCTTATGATAGCCAGATGCGAGCTCGGATCCTTCACTCACTTTTCATGTTATCGCGTTATTAAAAGCCCTGATCTCCAGATGCATATTATTGACTCGAAGGCAAGCCTTCTCCTACTTGTTCATTTCCTAGGGGCGGGCCGTCGAATCCCTTAGCGATGAACGTATTGCTCAGTTATTTCTCAATCCTATATTTTAAAAGTGCAGGGGCCCTTTCATTATATTATAGCAGCGATGGAGACAAACTCTATTCGTTGTTCAGAAATGCCGGGACGAGCGATGGAATAAGACCAAGCCGTAGTCGCATCAAAGATCGGACCCCTGATTGATTCTCTCTTTATTCAGGGTATTATTCATTAAAAGCTCCAGAGACGTCCGTCCTTCAGGGGAGAAACTCCCTTCTCCCCCCCAATACACTTGCTATAGCATGAAGTTCTCCCGACATTTCCATCATTAGTTCTTGCCAGCTCAGAATATTCGGCAGCAAGGGAGACATTTACTTATGGTTCAAGTTCAACGTCGGATGCAGGTTATTCAGCTATTTGTGTTTTACTTTAGATCATATTGGAGGCGTCGGGAGACGGCAGCTGGAGAAGGCCATTCCTGGTTGGTTGTCCAGCAACAAAGTGAGGACGAATTGGTTCGTTCGGTTGGGCGACATCTAATAGCCGCCCGTTCTGGCCTACTTGGCTCAGCGATTTAGGAGCAATCAACTACTATTAAGAGCCTACCTATTCAATATGAGGAAAGAAATGTAGTTCGAAGTAGTAGCAAATGGAAGAGCACTTGGGAGAGGAAGCCATAGCAGTGGGGCCTCCCCTTAATATTATAGGTGATCGTTCGGGGATAACCCCTCTTCGTGAAGTTCCCTTCACTCAGCTTCGGACCTTTCCCCCCTCCGCTCTATAGTGATTAACCCCCACAACAAGTGGGAGGAAACTGATTAATATGGCATTGGGGCTTACTTGTTTGTTTAAAAATCTCTTCCTTCTTTCTCTAGTTAATGATGGAGAGAATGACTGTGTCCGACAATTCGATTGTACTTGCCCCTCTAGTATAGTTTCGATCAATTTTCCCCTTATCCAACAATATTTATTTTTGGTGGGGCCTTGCTTGTTAGTTCGTTGTTGGTCGCTCACTGCACTCACTTCGTTTCATCGACACTTCACCATCTATACATACGTATAATTGTAGAATCTTATGCTATTTTTTTATCCTCTCTATGTATGTATATGCATAAATATAGTCATGGCACCAATACAATAGGGAAACCAACGACTTTCCCATTCATTTCGTTCTATTACTTTACTTACTAACTTAAAATGCTTGCAACACTTCCCCGTCCCCATCTATATAGTTGTAGCAGCGAAGGAACTACCCACCCTAGAGCAAGGAGAGTTTAGCGGTGAAGAGTGAGTGAACCCATCCATATTATTATATATATATATATAATGAATGGGGGTGCCCGTGGTGATAGTGAGCCAACCCCACATGAGAGACAACGAACCAAACCCACGTGAAATTCGATCACTAAGGCAATGACACTCGCTCTTTCGTCGCCAACGCCAATCTTTCACCGCCGATACCTATCTATGATCCACTGCCATTGATCTATCTCTCAGGGGCTTAAGTCTTATATATGTCATGGAGTTACAAGGATCAATAGCATTGATGGCCACTAGTTGGGGTTGAAGGGTTGGCTCCTAAGATTCACAAACTGAGATAGGAGCGGGAGGGGGATCAACACCGAGCTCTGCACGGGGAAGAAGCAATCTATAGTGAGGTTAAATTCCTGATTGAGAAGACGAGGGAGGAGGGCTAACCCCTAAGATCCGATAGATGAGATCACATGATTCAGAGACGCAGGGTAAAGATGGAGATTGGGTTATGCAGTCAAGAGATTTCCCCTGGAATCATAAGGCGTTGGCTTAGGAACTCCTTCTATGGCTGAGATATTCGGTTAAGCTTAAAGTATAACTCCTTTGATAATTGGATTATTCCCAACCACAGCTAGCGGTGCATGCTCCAGTCTTTCCTTCGGTGCCTGCTTCAGTCGCAGCAGCCTAGTCTTCCCTAGATATAATTTTTGGCTTAAGCCGGCTACAGGTTCCCCTTTCGATCCAGTCACAGGTCCCCCTACGGTTACCAGTAGTAGGCTCCTTACGGCGGGTCAGGGTCGATGCGATCGATCGAAATAGTCTTTCATTCTGCATTGGCCACCGAGGTATCTCCCAGGTTCCGCTCGCTAGGAGATTCCCTTAGATGAGAAGATGAGGAAATTGATATACGTAGATAAGCTCGATCACCTGGGAGTTTACTTTGGTTCTCCGAAGCGGGATATTGGTCTGAATTTATCCATGCTATTAGAATCATCTTGTTTCGGGATTGGAACCGAAAAAGTATTATTAAGGGCCTTTAACATCTGTTTGGAACATCTCGATTCTTCAACTACTTGAAGGGGGTCATCTCTTAATATTCCGCTTTCAAAAATTCTATAGGACAGCCGGGGATAAGCCAGGGGACTGACCTTTTTCCAGACTAAAAACCACATAATGCAGTTCTTCTTCAGAGATGGGTTTCAGAAGCTGTTTATTCCGCTCTCTCGAGACAAGCTGTGGGACACAGTCCAGGATCTCTTCCATTTGTTGAGCGTTCTGGCTGTCCGACTCTTCGAACAATTCCTGGTTACGCTACTCCCACTATGCTTGGGTAGAATCAATCTATAGCTCTAACTCTTGAATGGCTATTCACTAGAATGGGTAGGCTTGGAATCAATAGTTGTAACACCGTTAGAATTATAAGCACCAAAGCTATGAACCATCTATGCATATCTATGCCTCGGAATTGAAGTATATCTATCGGTACTTTCTATTATTGCTCTTAGTATGGGTATCACTATAGCTACGAATGACTGGGAGAATGGGATAACTGGAATACTCGAATAGTTGGGTTCTCCGATGGGCACTCTGCCTACGCACCTGAGCTTTCTCACAAAAAAAGTCGCGGTTCCAATGCCTTCGGCGCTAATCTTTATTGTTTTGCCGTTCCTACTCGCCCAGTTCCGGTTATCCCAGTTAGGATATGTCTATCTTTCTCTCTGCTCCCAGTAAGGGTTCCCTCTCGGTTATGGGGTTCCCCGAGCCGGCGAGGGGTGCTGCTTTTTTTGTAGTGTTTATAATGATCTAATCTGCCCGACTGAGTAAGCTGCTGATTCCAGACCTACCCATATAAATAAGTGATACCAATACCTACCATTTGGAGACGGATTCTAGTATTCTGCCTTCTTCGAGTCTTCTGTTTCCTCCGGTTAAGCTTGCAATAAATCGAATATATTAGAGAAGTACCGATAGGAGTGGCCTACTACTGGAGGATTGGCTAATAGATGTTTAGAATGGAAGTCGAGTTATGCATTTTACTCACCTGTTCTCGGCGGATCAACGGATTTCACTCATGATACGCTTAAAAAGAATGGGGATGGAAAACAAAGCTCCACTGGGAACTCGGGAATATGAAACCATATAGCTTTGCCAACCACCTGCCGGGATAACCTTCCTCAATTGCTAGATCCGCCCATAGTGATGAGAGAGAAGCTAGCCCTGTGAGTGAAGTGTTTTCAATTCGACAGATAGTTGGATTCGTAGGAGGATTTACCAATAGAAGTAGGAGTTGCTCCACCGGTCACTTCTTACTGACTAGCTATGCCAACCCACATCCCTGCATGGTCTTTCGGGTGGGGATTTATGAATATAGGAAAGAAAGGACGTGAGTGAAATACTTCGTGTCAAGTAAGAAATAAAGAAGGTAATTAATTACATATATAATGCGCTCAGGATAGGTTCTTTCACTACTGAGATGTTCCAGGCATAGCTAAGTAAAATCAGGTACCTCATCTATTATGTATGGTGCAGAGGATAATCCGGATATCGCTGACTGGATAAACCAACCGGGTGCGGGGAGAATCTCGGCTCGCTTTACAATCATGCATGCCCCCGAGAGAGTACGGGACATATCTGATCTGAATAGTCCGAGCGAATCTTTCTAGAACATATGTTCTTTCCATCACAACGGAGGCTCACTTGCATAATCGCATAACAGAACTCTCTGAATAGAGTCAGTCCTCTTCCTTCATATATCCATCTTTATCTTCGATAGTCTTACCGCCAGATAGAAATAGATTCAGATGGAAATAGAGAAGTTTCCATTGCGACCAGGCTGGCTCGCATAATTAGAGGAATAAGGATAAGGCCACTCAGTCAGATAGAAATAGAGCAGATAGAACCCATAACGAATCGAATAACTTTGAGAAGGATCGGCGTCAGTGGGCTGAAACAACTAGACTATTACGACGAACCCAAAGCCCTATAAATAAAGCATCTTCCTTCCTCTTTCTTCTGTCCAATGATGGCCATAAAGAATGGTGCACACCGCATCCGCGTTCACATTCCTTAGTATTGAAAGCCGTGTTCACTAGAGGGGTGTTCTGGTTTTTCGCCGATCAGATCTCTGAGATCGTTTCGTATGCTGCTGCTTCTAATTTCTATGCTGAGGTGAGGGATATGCTAAGGTGAGGGATTGGACGATCATCTAGTCTAGCTATTAGTTCCAGAGTCGTAAAGAAAGCTAGCCGATTCTAGTTCAGGTTAGTAAGAGCCGGGCTCAAGTTCGGTGGTCAACTCGAACGAACAGGAGATTAGTAGCAGCAGGTTTACCACCATCCATCCATTAGGGACCACTGGGGTAAGGAAGGAATGAAAGCCTGCACCCACTGTAGGCCGGGGAAAAGCAGGGGAGGGGAGGGATAGGATGGGAGGAGGAATTCGCCTAAAGAGGAAAGTAATACTAAAATAAGGGTGGATTGCTTACGCATCGTAGCGGGAGAAAGGGCTGCATCAAGCCCTCCCTAAAGTCCATTACAAGATTGATTCATGCATGATGGACCGATCATTTCTTCCACTAGGCCGGATTAGTTAGTCAGAGGAGTTTAGATTCATTAGATCCTAATCAAATCATCTAGGAGTTGAGGTTTCTAATTATTCTCATGCCCACTAGGATAACTTGTATGATGATTAGGACTTCTCCATGATGGATGACAAGCCAGCCCGCATTCGGCCCATTCGCATTCGTAAAGCCCATTACCCTGTTCTGGTTGACGGAAGGAAGCAAGCTATGGGATTGATTACTGGTTGACGGAAGCTTAGGGGTCGGTTCTCTTTATATCACTTATAAGAGTAACTCTCTCCGTCCGTACACACCGAAGCGAGTCACTGTCCCTTCTGGAAGTGGGGAAGGGCGGAAGGAATAAAATGTATTGTCCGGGATGATCAAGGACCGGATGCTTCTGCTGAAAGGTCAAGGACGTTTTCTAATGAAGGTATTCATTGGACGAATGTGATTTTGGTTCGGTCAAAGACGGATTTCTGGAAGTGGGGATGGACGGATGCTGAAAGTGAAAGGACCTTCCTAAAGCCGTAACTCCTTGAGAGCCAGCCCTCTCCGCCGTACGCTGTTCGAACAAGTATTGAAAGTCTTCGATCGGCCCGCCCCTTCCTTCTCAAGCTTCGTGTCACTGCCATTACCTGCTAATTGAATTAATGACCCTTCTATCAATCAATAAATACTAAGGCTCTTTACTAAGCGGTCCTTGGCATGCATCCGTTAAGGCAATCAATCATAGCCCCTCCTACCCTACCCTACTTTCTTTCGAGCGGTGCTCCCCGCATCACACAGGGAGCTAATGGATGGTTGGTTCTGTACCTTACTGCTTTCCTAACTACGCTTCCCCCAAGAGCGAGAGCGCGCAGATCATGTGTGTTGTGTGGCGACGGACAAAAGGCGGAAGGAAGCATAGAACTTGACTACCATAGAATCCTTCTATTGTTTCGGTGAGTGATGTCAATGCCTACGCTACGGTTCCCCACCCAATGAATTCTCAAATAAGGCCGGTTGCTCACCGGAATCAGTGGCACGCACCCCTAGCAATCCGCCCTGGTTCGCGGTAGTTGGTTGTCCTACATGACGCTATCTGCCTGCGTGACTTAGGGGCAGGACGCATTGATAGGGAGGGGCGAAGAAAGAGCTAGCTATAGCGAAGGGGCGGGCAGAGGAAGGAAAGCGGAGTAGCGGTGACTATCATCGGATGAAACGAAGATTGGATAAAACGGCGAAGAGAGAACTCATTTCTTCGGGTGTTAAGTACGGCAGGGGCAGGGGAAACGCTTGCTTAGACGCGGCAGTGACCGGCTTGGATGGTAAACGCTTAGACGAGATGGCGGTAAGCGGCGGTGAACGGTGGTTGATTCGTTCCAACAGCTTTATAAGTTTGCTTGGATGAATAAGCAGCAGAAGCACGGGTGAACATAAGCACAGGTGAAAGGCTTACTTAGATCGGCGAAATAGCTCAGCTCCGTGAAAGGATATTAGTAATGTCTCTGGCCCAACCATACGTAGTGACTGATTATGTTGCGCTTCCTTCCCTCCCCAGCTCAGCCGCAGGGACAATGTCTCCTTCTCTCCCTCTTTCCCTAGCTATTGACTTAATATTTTTAACAGGTTTGGGAAACAAATTGCCAATTCCGATAACGTTGTGCACCTATCACAATCAATCGAAGTTGCACTATCCCGTTAGCGGGCACATATTTACCTCGCTCACTTCTCTTTGCTACACCTCGCGCCAGAGTCGTCTCGCGTGGAAAGTCCAGGTGTAGAGCGGGTGGATATTCTGTAATCTCCACTTAGACCTTAGTAGATAGATAGAAGGAAGGGAGGGGATTGAGATGAAGGTATAAGTGAGACTGGAAGTTTATTGATAGCAATTCTATGCCGAGCTACGCTAGCTGTAAAAAGAATCTATATCTCTATTTCTATGGTTACGTATGGGGTCGCTCCCTATCAGTCGCTAGCTAGTGCTTTCATGAAATAATATCTTTCATGGGGGGTGGGGGTTGATATGAAGGGCGATTCTTTAGTGAAACTCGTTTTTCAAGAATAACATAAATAATAGATTCCACGTAAGCCAATATGATTTGACCTGGTAACTCCGTGAATAAGTACTTACTTAGTTTATTTAGTAAAATCTCGGAGTTTATTAGGATGCGCAAGCAGGCTCTCAAATGTAGGGGTAGGGGTAGGGGAGAGGAATTTTGGATAAGATTATAAGTTTAGTCATTATTATGAGGAATAAGAAGAGGATGCGCAAGCAGGCTCGACCAACGGGAGAGGAATAATACTTTTATTTTTTTAGTAGACAGGCCTTAGTAAACACATAATAAGAGCACAACCTTTCTTTCAAAATCCACTGGGTAAACCTAGCAAAAGTCCAGGAACAGCTAAAAAGGCTTGAAGAGACAGTGGCTCGACAGGTACAAGGAGGAATATCATTGTAAGATGCCAGTTCATCCCAAAAGGACTTCAGCTTGGTCTAATAAAGGGAGATTTATTGTTGGCCTTGTCTGTGTTCAACAATGCTCTTCTGGATTTGGAATATGCGGGAAGCGTTTCCTTGTGAAAAACGTTCCTTGAGATCGGAGAGCGGCTCATTATGCGACAAACTCATATGTCGCTGAATAGGTCGCTACTCTTTATATTATAGTGATAGTTACCTCGGAAATGGGACACTTATTGGACCTATACAAGGCCCAGCAGCAGCTTCTCGAGACTACCGGAGGTACCAGTTATTGGCCCTAAGACTGAATCACCAAGATTACCACCTACTCGGTTCAATCACCCTACACAGGGTAATAAGGGGAAGTCGGATAAGAAGCTCCGAAGGGTTCAGCGACGACAGAATAAGAAGGCTAATCAGCAGCCTAAGCCGCCTAAGGATAAGAAGCCGCCTTGAGTAGCAAGATAGGGTTGCTAGATACGGGATGGTAGCGAGATCAGGCTGAGACATCGAGTACGCCATTAGTCTGGCGCTAGACGCTAAGCAAGGGCAAGGTGCTAATTTCCAGGTGCCTAGTAACGCAAAGATGCTCTCAGCGCAAGGCTAGGCGCAAATCAGGCGCTTCACGACTTATCAGTATAAGCCAGTATAAGAGTCATGGCATGGTACGCTCGTTCCTACCTGTATAAGAGTCATGGCATGGTACGCTCTTCCGTATTATTCCATCAGTCATGGCATGGTACGCTCGATTCTACCAGTATAATAGGGTAGGCATGGTACGCTAAGGTTTTTAGGTAGAAAATACTTTTGGCTATAATAGGTATCGGGCATCTTTTTTCAATTGACGAAGCGCTTAAGAGGAAGGGTAGTCCATATTCTTTTTATTCAACTATTTTGTCAATTCCCAAATCGGTGGAACACAATAAAAGTGTACTGGGGCAGAATTTGACCCATATGGGCCAATGAAAGCCTCTCTTGAGATTAGCTGAGATGAATGAGCCCTTTCTTTTCACAAAAACTAAAATAAAAGAGTCCAAGGCATCAACTCAAACCGGGATGCTAAGGCTGGATCAATTCAAAAAGCAACTAAACATATGGACATAATCTAATTAAGAAGGAGGGTGGATTATAAGAGGTAGTGGCGCTTGCCTGATTAATAAGAGTATGGCGAGTTCCAACCTCGTGAAGGAAGTGGTGGTGCTTACCCTAGTTCCAGGGTAAGAGTCTAGTCCATCCCAAGGCCTGAATAGAAGGTATAAGACAAGGATCATAATAGTGCTTACCAATGAAATAAGCAAGGGTATAGTGCCAGTTCAATAAGAAGGGTATGGCCCCTTGCCTAATGAAGAGGATGGATAAAAGAAAGAGAATTGTACAAAGGAAATATAAGAAAAGGATAATAATAGTCCTTATGGATTTTTCCTTAATGTGATTTCCGATCACTCATCACTCACTCTCCTTCTCTCCCTCCCTATAGGTGGAGAGTCACTTGACTTATGTGGGAATTAGTTTAATTGAGGGGAATGGCATGGCACCGGCATATATATATATATCTTTCTTTGTATATGAGATGATGGAAAGATTAGGTGATGCTAAAGCGTAATTACCTTATAAAGACCTAAAACGCTGTCGCCCATAAAGAAATTGTGTAATTACATATATAACTCAAACGCTGATGGATTGTCGAAGGAAGAGGCCCATGTGGCTAATTCCAATCCATTGGGTTATCCCACCAGCGACCGGAAACCTCTTACTAAGGAAGGTAAGGCGTAACGTACGTATTGAAGGCACGCACTAAATGAGGGAAAGGCACCCATCCCGCAAATCAAAGGTGTGGGATCGGGAAGGGAATAGTTGGTGGTGATGACCGACAATGGAAGCCCCCAAGGAAAGCAGGAAACAGGTAACTAGGCATGCATAGCGAAGGTAAGGTAGAGATTAGGGCAGAAGCGAACGAACGGCAGGCAAAAGGTCAAGCTATCCGTCCATCCGGTTGCCCCTCCCTCAGGTAAGGGGAAACCCGCCCGTGAGTTTCAAGCTAACCATGCCATCCGGATAGCTTACTTAAGAGGAAGACCCCCCTCCCCTCTCATTCCTTTAAGAAATGCTCCAACATTAGCTAATTATCCCAAGGAATAATAGTGCTTACCAATTCAAGGGAAAGGTCTAATTGGTTCCATACCTCACGGAGGGAGAGGAATAAGTAGTTGTGCTTGCCGCCCCCACCCTCAGACCCAAGGGTGTTAATTACCTACCTGGTGAGTGAGAGGAGAGAGGAACAAATTACATATATAGTGCACCCCCCAGAGGTGGCCTGGTGCGGATGGCTGTTGGGAGAGTATGAATGGTTCCTTACCTCATAGTGGAAGGGTGAAGGTAAAAGGTATAGTAGTTCCTTACCCCATTGAGAGGGAAAGGATAAGTATAATAATAAGTATAATAGTAGTAGTTGCCCCACTTGGGAGGAGAGAGTCTGGTTTCTTGCTTCAGGGGAGAAGACGGAGACGAGATACGCACTTGCCTGCTGGGAGTATTAATAGTTCCAACCTAGTGAGAAGGGTGATGGCGCTGGTTCGAGGAGTCAAAATTCTCCCTACCTGATTGGAAGGGAGCGATAATAGTGCTCATCGGTTTCAAGGAAAGGAGTATAAATAGTTCCATACCTCATCGAATGGGTCTATCAAAGAGCACCTGATGAAGGGAGGCAAGATGATAGTGCTTGCCCGGACGGATAGGATATTAGTATTTCCTTACCTTATTACCATAAATAAATACTCGTACTTGCCCTGCTTGAAGGAGTATAACGATTCCGTACCTCATGAAGAGAGAGGGAGAGAATAATAGTACTTGCCCTACTTGAAGGAGTATCAATCAATTCCATACCTCATCGAATAAGTCTATCAGGAAAAAGTCCATCTGACGAAGGAAAGGTATTAGTGCTTGCCCTACTTGAAAGGGTATGGTTCATTCCTTACCTAAAAGAGAAAGGAAGGGGATGGAGTTCTTAAAAGAGTATAGAAGCCCCCTTCCTAATCGAAGGAGAGGAAAGAATACTAGTGCCTGCCCTAGTTGAAGGGAAAGGATATTGTAGTTCCTTACCTCGCTTAGGAAGGGTTCAGGAATGAGTGATGGTGCTTGCCCCAATTCAAAAGGGTATAGCTAACGATACAGATTCTGAGGGTATATATTATCCTTACCCCATGAAGAAGGAAAGTAGTGGTGCTTGCCCTGGTTGGAGGAAAGAGTCTAAATAGTCCCTACCTCATTGAAAAAGGTGAAAGGCAAGGAGATAATAGCTCTTGCCGGCTTGGAAGGGTATGAGTAGTCCCTGCCCTCATCGAGAGGAAGAGGGGATACTAATAATAAGGAGACTAGTGGTACTGCCCTAGTTGGAAGGAAAGAGTATTAAGAGTTCCTGCCTCATAGAATAGTGAAGCAAGGAGGTAATATCTCTGGCCTGCTTCAAAGGGTATGACTGGTTCCTTACCTCATCGAAGGGCACCAAATTTGATAACTTATGGAGGGTTAGAAACTAAGCGAAATTGCTTGTAACTTGAAAACAAATAGGGAATTCCCCTGATAAGATGGGCGTTACATATAAATATTTAACTAGACTCGTCATATTTTCATCTCTTTGTCGAATATCTAAGCTATATAACTAGGTTATTCAATATCTAGATCAACAGATCTAGGAACAGGAACCTCACTAAACAGCTCTACTCTTCAGCAACACATAGAGGAACACAGAGCTTATCATACTCACGGCTTTCACACTCCTTTGCTGCCCTTATTATTATTTATGTAAGTGCATTCGTTTACGTAAAGCCCGAAGTTCGATTCGAGTGAGTGTCTGCCACGACGGGATGGATAGGGGTGAGCTCTTCTTCGTTTCCCTTAGATTGCTCTTACGGAGGATCAAACTTCCCTTCCCTGACTACAGGAAAGCGCCCTCCGGGTCCTTCCCCTTTTTCGCTGTCGTTGTACCGGCCGGTTGGCTATTGATTCCGACACAGTAAGCGATCTGCTGGCTGAGAGATGTGGTTCCTCGAATCTTTTTTGTACAATTGATGTGATGGGCTTTACATAGTTTTAAGTTTTTGATCATTGGATGGGAAATTTTTACTTCCATACGCCACAGAAAGGAACAACCTCCTTAGTTTCGAAGAGCCATTCTGCTTGCCATTAAGAATAACTGAGGGGTGCATGAACCCCCGGAGCCTGCCTGATTGGTGCATGAACTATTTGATTTGATAGGGCCTTGATGCAACATATAAGTTATTGCGGGGAATAAAAGAACTGAGCTATGTTTTATGCTGCTTGGGAAACGGCCCGGCTGTAAGGCTTGAACCATGAGGCTTCTCTTTGGGGAGCTGGCTTGGCTCTTTAACCATTAGGCTGCTTACTGAGGCTGCCTCTTGTCCTATTAAGCTTCTGACTTAGGCTTCCTCCACCTCCAGCAACATGACGCTTCCTCTTTAACCATTAGGCTGCCTGCTCACTGAAGCTGCCTGCTCATTGAGGCTGCCGAAACTTAAGTACCCCATTGAAACTTAGGTAACCCATTGATTCTTCGGTAACCACGTAGCTTATTTCTGAGCTGAGTAGTGGTATAACTCCAGTGATAACTCTACTGCCGTGGGTGGGCATCGATCTAGAGTCTAATTCGTGGGTGGGCGGGGAACACTGCATCTTTACTTTCTCTCTCCAACCCGGTATTCCTTTTTATTCTTTATAGAGCGTTAAGCGTTAAGAACCTACCTACCGGAGCCAAGTATTGCGTCAAGTTCAATTACTTATTTATTCCTCCGATTGAAGAGAGTTTCCTTCCGATAGATAAGCCGAGTTGGTTATCCCTTACCTTAGACTTTCACTTCAAGGAAATGGATGGCTAGACTCACCCGATCAATTCAATTAGGCTTTGCAAAACAAGAGCACCGATCGATTGATGAGTTCATTGGGTCCCCGTCTAGGGATAGTTCATGAGTGTCTATCGAGAGGTCATTTGTGGTTCCCGGTCTAGCGCTGGCGCGTTGAAGGAAGGATAGCAGCATGAGCCATGAACCAAGCACTCTAGGATTTCCGGTGTGGGCCTCATGCCTAGGGTTCGTAAAGCCTGTATGTTGGGCGTAATCCTGTCACCCTGGGAGGTCGGAAGGGCGGAGTTCAGCAATGTGCGACCGGTTGCCTGGGATTGACCAACCCGTTCTTGTTGGTAATAATGGCCTATGCCGAGCCTTCCTGAATTGGCTGGCATTCTATTTTTTGGTCTAGAGCTAAGGCCTTCAACAGACAACTGGAGCTACAGAGAAGAAAGCTTTCGTTCGAATTTGGTAAGCTTCCAATCCAAAGGCGGCGGCGAAAGGCGGGAGATACCGTCCTCCATGGATCTCCGGTCATCACCCGTATCCTAGCTCCGTGGCTAGCGCTCCTTGGACTCAACTTCTTATTTAACTTAGGTAGGGGCTAGTCTGCACCTAGACTATATATGGATGGAACTGGGGACTTGACTTAGCTCACTGAAACGTATAAATAGCTGTACGTATTCTTCCTCTTTAGCGACCGCATAGGAATAAGAATAAGGATAATAATTCTAATAAGAAGGAAAGAAGAATCAGAATAGTACCACGAACGCTTGAATGCCGGCGAACAGGCTCTCTGAGATTGAGGGAAGATCATCAGAATTTGGCTACCCACCCACTGTCTAGTACGCTGCCCTCGCTGCTTGCATCGACCTACTACTCGCCTCCTGCCTTACAGAGCTTGTGGTTCCCTCACTAGGCTTTCTTCCTATAATCAAATTGAAATAGAATTCCACTTTCCACTAGGCCCCCTTCGAGGATAGAAGGCTTGGCCCCTCAAAGACCTTAACTCCACTAGATTTATTCCCCCAAAGCCTGGGGAACCTTAACTCTACTATCTATATTCTTTCTTCCCTAAAATATTTATTCCCCCAAAGCATCTATATTGATTTATTATAGGTTTGGCTTAGGGCCCCTTCGGGGACTCAAAGGCTTGGCTCCTCAAAGCTTGGGTGAAGGTTGACCTGCTCGCTCGGGTTGTGAAAAGCCCTGTCTGTACTATGCTATACTCTACTGCTTTCTATAGTTATTCTTGGCTGGTCCCCTCAAAGCAGGTTTACCAGCCCAGCATCCTAGCGTACAGGAGGCAAAGCTAGTCACATGCACTCAACCGGGGGAGAGAGCGGGTTTAGGGAGATAGCATTTATGCACTCGACCGAACCGATATGACATATGTAAGAACGATCACTCGACCAAAGGCCCGGTAGGGTGAGGGTGAGGGTGAGGGACGAACTCTCGACGATAGGCCGCCATCGACGAACTCTCGACAATAGGCCGCCATCGACGTGCGAGGATGGGAGCAACTCTCTTTTGGGGGAGGGAAAAGCCGCCATCATGCTACAGCATGACTCGACCACCGCCATCAACTTGAAGAACTAAAAGGCCGCCATCGCCGCCATCATGCCCCTTTTTTCAGTCTCGACCAACGTCCGGTTAGGGGCTCACTATTCATATGGTGAGGATGCGCTTTAAGGCTCGACCACTATTTACCCACCCACCCCAATCCCCGAGGGGAGAGGCCCGGTAGGGACTCACTATTCATATGGTGAGGAATTATAGCAGTAATTACACTATTTCGTAAGTGGGAAATGCATATATTATATATGTAATTATGCATTCATGAATTATAGCAGTAATTACGGTATCGGTGAATTCTCGATTTCATTACACGATTTCCTGAATGATCCAATTCGATCCAATCCGATCCGATAGGAAGAATGAAGCGATGAATTATATATGTAATTACGGTGAATGAATTATATATGTAATTACGATTTCCTGAATGATCCAATCATGAATGAGATATGTGTGTCCGGTCTGTTCTCGAGTAATAACTGGAATCACGGACAAGTTTCAGTCCTTCGTGATTGATCGATTGAGGGGAAGAAATATGAAGTCCCTTCTAGCTCTTTGATTGAGGGGAAGAAATATGAAGAAGATGGTCAGGCCCAAATGCCACCCCTCCCTTTTCATCTCGTCATTTGTTAATCCATCCCTAAAACCAACCTTTCGATCGATCTCCTTGAGCGGCACGAGGGGCCGACTTCGATCAACGCCTTTGAAGGGAAGATCAGTCGCGGGGTTCGAATCCCCGGTGCCGTACCTTCTTACTCTGTCTTCGGGATAAAGAAATGACTGCTGAGAAAACTATTCGTTTCGGAATCTCTGCGGACAAGGTAGCTTCGCTAGAATCCCAGGTCGGCTGAATAACCAGTTAGGCAATCTTGCGGGGACCTTAGGTGAATTAATACAATCCCCGATCTTTTAGATTGATCCGTCTTGCTAAGGCTTGGCCTGGGAGCCCTGGTCAGGCGACAAAGACTCACCGCTCAAATTCATTCCATCCTCTGTATTTAGTAATACCTTCCCTGGATCTGATACTCCACTTAGACTGAACTTGTTATTATATCCCTGTATATTATACTAGACTAATACTTTACTCCTCATATCTTTACTATCTTATTTATATAATATTATTAATATATTATTATATATACCAGTAAGGAGTTAATTAATAATGGGAGAATAGTATCTTGCTTAGAGACCAAGCGAGAGGTTTCTTGTGTGAGGAGTGAATCAATAATGATATAAAATGATAGTGCTTCTCTTGTCCTATGGAAATAGTGTATATCGATGGATATATGAGTAGGGGGGTAGTTTATTGGTATTAGTATTAGTCAAAGTCGTAGCGATCTGTCTTTCCACTGAAGTCAATGGAAAGTGGTATTAACCTCTCCCGGTGGTCGAGCAATTTAATTCCTCTGTTCCCTTCGATTGTGATATGATCTTTTATAATACGATACACTCTTGTTTCGATGATGCATCTTGTTGATAAGGAGAGTCTAGATGTATGGTTGGTTCATGTTGAGCGAGATATAAATGATATGATTCCCTAGAGTACGATGCAGAGTAGCAAGATAGATGATATATATGTTGAGAGTTGGGTTATCTCTTGTTGTTATTAGTTGTTGTATTCCTGAATTCCCCTTAGTTGTGGTGAGAAAGAGTTTATTAGTTGGTTGTAGTGATACAAGGTAAGCTATATTTCTGTGTTTATGGTTAATGTTGATCTTTGTTCTTATCCCTCTGAAGAGCTAGGAATTCTTTATAGTACGATGCACGGTCTGATTTAAGTGATGCATGGTTTATCGAGTGATAGTTGGGTGGTGGCGTGATTCCGAAGTAACGAGGTTAATAATTGTTGTGTTGGTCGGTTGTGGAATGCATGGTCTATAGAGATGAGTGAGTGGATCGGTGAGTTCAGCTTGATTGGTTCTGAACTGTGATAAGACAATGCATGGTTGTGTTGCTGTGATGATAGGGACCTGGTGAATCCGGGTGACGACGAGGTAACCCCGAGCTGTAGCAAGGGAAGTCTCTGTTGGTAGTTGATTGGGATTCTTTCCCCTGATAGAGAGATACCAATTGCTTATAATACAATGCATGGTGATAGTTTCAATGTGGATAGTTGATATTGTATGCGTAGGTAGGTAAGTTATGTCTGGTAAGTCTGGTTGATGGTTTCATAGTTTCTTAGATCTAGTGATACATGTGATCCGAGAGTAGATTCATATGATGGTAGCATATGGGGTAGTAAGTAGTTCATAGGGTGCATGGTATAATAGATGTTCCTGTGCTTTCTGGTAGTTGATTCAAGTGGATCATGGTGATAAGTGGAGATGCGTAGTTCTATAGACGAGATTGTTTCTTTTAGATATGGATCCGATCCCTTAATTGGATAAGTAAATGGATGGGTGATAGTAAAGGAAGGGTTCCTTTCATTGTGTTATGAAATGCTTGAGAATGTTCTGTGTCTGTCTCTGTGTATTTATTGGTTTCCCTGTTGTGTTGATCATATAGAATTGAGTGGGGGTAGGCTTCTGATGTTGGTACTGTAGCTGTAAGAGGAGCTGCTTGAGGTTCCTTTGCTGTTATTGATGGAACTAGTTGATCCAGATATATTGTTGAATGATCCAAAGTCTAAGTCTAATAGCATTTGATGAACCAATAGAGTTATAGTGAAGTATAAGATCCTTCTTCTTTCCTTTCCAAATTGTGTATATCGATGGCTATAGTATTCAGGGCTAGTTTTTTTATAAAAGTACCAGTCAAAGTGGTTGTTAAAGTGAGGCTGGGGTTACTTATTGAAATTAGCCAGAGTACGACAAACGTGGGGTTTCTACTCGGGATCTATCTCTTCATGGTCTATTCTTTGCTGTGCTATAGGCGCGTGTGGGCGGATCCAAAACTGGGAAGGGATCTGGAATTCGAACTAGCACTAGTAAAGGCTAAGTTGAAGCATTCGCTACGATTTGTCCGCACCGGGAGTTGGACAATCACCTGATAGCTTGGACCCAGCACAGTTTTGGGGGTGTAGGTGGGAAATTGCTATAATTCATCCTATAAGTTCGAGCTTGGGGAATAGGCAGTCAAACATTTGATCGAGCAAAAGTAGCAGGGTCGTAGTCAGTAGTTGACCAAATTGATCCGGTTTAAGCATATCGTTACCCCATTTTCGATCGAGATTGAAACCTATCAGTAGAAGCCATAACATAGATATGGAAGGTGGGAAAGCAAGCACTTGAAGTGGACCGAGTGGACCTTTATGAAAGGGTGGGCCCTTTAGTGGTTCTGGCTACTAGGGTTCGGCCTGCAAGGACGGCTGTTCGCGCTACTAGGGTTTGACCTGCTAAGGCTGTTATAGCAGCTAGAATTGTTGGACCTGCGGCTTATCTGGTGGCTAGGGCTTGACCTGAGTTTATAGCAAACGGGGTAGATGTGGATTGGTTTTCATTCGATAGCGTTCGACCTTTATAACTTACAAATCCGGTGCGTGGGGCCAGTCCACCCCTCCTTGTAGTCAGTCCATGTCAGTCCATTCCTTCCTTACCAGTCTTATGGATATTAATCTAGATATTTATATGGATCAGAGCGGGGTAATATTACTCGTTGGTTGGTCCCATACCCATGTTGCTACTGGTCTCACGCACGCAGGGTAAATAATGCACGAGCAATATATTCTGTATATGATAGTGCTACGATAGAACCAAATGAAAAAGTTGAAGCTCTACGAACACGACCCGTAGGCCCCGATCATATGCAATTGAAATCTAGCGAGATAGCCATGTATTTCAAAGTAAATATAAGCTTTGCTGGCCATCCAAACGCGCGAAAAAGAAGGAAAGGATGCGTAAGCATGGCTTGACCAACGGGAAAGGAGCAGAGGTGAAAGCGGGAGCTGGGACAGGACCAGGCAAGGATACAGTTGCGTGTGAACCCGTTAACCCAGCAGTATATTCTGTTGACCGCGTGAAAGCAGCAACTAGAGCAAAGACGGCAGCAGCTATAACAAAGGTAGCAGCATAACTGGAAGAAGCAGAGCCAGTTAGAGATCGATAGGTTGTTTATATGGAAGTATAATCAATTTAAGACTCATATCATCGAGATGCAGATCCAAAGACAACAGAGGAAGCAGCAGCATCCGCAGCGAAGGCAAAGGAATGAGAAGCAAGGGTGATAGCAGCACAACCAAGAGCAGAGCTAGAACCAGCAACGGAGAAAGAAGCATATCCTATGGTTGGGGCGAGTGTTCGTCCCTCACCCTAAGTTATTGGCGTTGAAAAGAGGGATTTCTCTCTCTTTCTTTTGAAGATTTTTATATTGCTCATTCACTTTATATCTTGTTCAACCTCTTATTCGCTCAAGCAATTCGAAACAACCTTGTCTCTTTCCAGACCTTTGAGCAAGTGCTCAATCTCTTGTTAACTCGAGAGAACACATGAGAGAACACATGAGTGAATCGAGAACACCATTGCTCAAGAACCACCTGCATGTTATAATATTTCGTTGAACGATAAAAGGTTTTGATGCTTGCTCAGTCGATAATGGGTACTATTGCTCACCGCACGAACAGAGAGTTTATTTAAAGGTCTACTTCTTCTAAGAGAAAACTCCTTTGACTCGAGTGCTCATTGGCTGCTCTGCTGGGTACTATTCATCAGTGAACATTCAATAGTTTTTATTAACAAAGCAAGAGACTTTGAAAAGGAGCAAGGACCTTAGTTCCGATCCGGTCGGTCTAAGAGCTCTGGATAACCTCCCTCCCGGTGTCAACATCATCAGGCGATGGTATTAAGTCTGTAGGTACGAATCATAGATGGCTAATCCATCCCCTCTGCGCATGGGCCTGGCTCTCTTGTGTGCGGTGGGTTCACCTATCAGCATATAGTCTATGATAGGTCCGGTCAACAAACAAGGTAGGGCGGTAAGAGATGATCCTACTTTCCTAATCTCATCTTCAATCCATGGCTCAGCGGAAGGGTGGTGTCTGGTTCGAGCAAGCACAACGGGCAGGCAGGCCTTAGTAAACACATCATAAGAGCACAACCTTTCGCCGAGGGGTAGCTGGGTAATATGACTCTAATGTGAAGTTGAGCCAGCCTGTAGTATTGGTCAGTCCCCATCGTTCTATTACGAAAATAGATAGAAGCTAGGAAGGTTTTGAAATGAATGCTGCCTCCCGACTACTCATTTCCTATTGAATGGTCCAACCTGGAATGTGTTATATACAGATTCAGCGGTAAGGGGAACCAACCCACTGAGAGATGATCAATCATCGGTGTGGCCTCTGGCTGTCCCCGGACCATAAAATCCCCTAGCCTACCTACCACCCCGGTTGGTTTGGTGTTGATAGTATAGGTCTTCTCGTATCGTTGACTCGTTCCAGTTCTTTATTACTATAACCGTGAAAATCCCTCATGACCTTGATTAGATTCCTTGACGGACCTTTATTTAGTGGAATGATTTAGGTCTTGAGCACCGTTTCCTAGTTTAGAGGGTCCGAGCAAGCACAAGGTCTAATCGAGGAGCACCCTAAATAGAAAAATGAAAGTCTTGATGGAACACCCTTAGTATTATATTAATAACCGGGATCATGAGCACTAAAGGCACCACCTATCCCTCTTTGATCTTTCCCTGATCATGAGAACATTTTCCTTCTTCTCCGTTTAATCAATCGTGCACCCACCGGTCTTGAGATAGATCTTTCCCGATCATTAGAAGGTTGTAGATAGATCATATTATGTCTACACATCTGAAGGAATAAAGTCAACAATGATACCTTCTATTGAAACAAAGTCTCCCTAATTAATAGAGATATCAAGAGGTTGCTTGAGCACTCAAGTGTGCTCTTGATAAAAGCTCAAGAGAGATTGAGATAGAGATCTTTGATTGCTGAGATCTAAAGAGGGTTGTATATAAATTAATCAGTGCTCGATCAAAGAAGAAGAAAACCTATCCCTTAGCCCAAGGTCTTGAGCACAGATACATATACAATAGACCTACCCCACCCCATATCATATACTACATCTACTTATTGGGTGGGAGTTAGAGGTTATCAATTGGTGGAGGAGGAGGATATGGAGTACTTGTACTATGAGCAGGAGATCGGGTCTAATCGATCAATGCTCAGAGGGCACCTACTCGTCTCAATGATTGGGTTAGAGGAACGAGCAACCGGGGAGGTCTCTTTCTGCTTGCTCATGATCGAACACACATATACTGCGAATATCAACCTGATGGAAGGTCTGATCGACCGGGCTGGGAGGTCTATAATTACCTGCTCTATAGTAGTTAGAGGAACTATGGTTGCTTGCTTGCTTTAGAAGGTTAGGCCTATCATTAGCACCTACTAGAGAAACTATATCAAGTTTTCGATTTGGTTTGATTACTCAATTTGTGAGTATGATGAAAGAAGGTCTTGAGCAATCAATCAGCAGAGATATCAGAGAGGTTGAGTGAAGAGATATAAAATAAAGAGATCACTGGTTTTGGTTTGAAGTGGTTATCTTTTGAATGAGAAAGTCATTGAGCAGAGATAAATAACCCCTAATATTATGAAGGAGTCTATTGAGCAAGCAACCTGTTCTCCCTCTTTAAGAACACTTGTTGTGTTCTCGGTCTGTATCATTAGGCTTTAAAGGAACACACCTATAAACCCCCCCATTTCGACTAACTTGATTCATTCTCAAGTATCCCAAAAAGCTCTTGAGCATAGTGTTCTCGAGTTCATGATCTCTCTTGATCTGTTCTGGTGTTCTCGTTCAATGTGTTCTCTCATGTGTTCTCTCAAATAAGAGGTTGAGAGATCAATCAACCGGGTCTTGTTAGAGCATTTTTTAGGCAGGATGAGAACGAAAACTGAGCATGTGATCTCTTGTTAGAGCATGCTCTCTTCTAATCAGTTTGAAGAAGAGTGATCTCTTGTTAGAGTGAGCACTCAAGCTTTGATCGATCAAACATGATCATCGTTTTTGCTCGTGATCTTTTCGTGATCATCGAACCTGATGGAAGGTCTTCTGATCGACCATCTAAGTTTATTGTTTATATGATAGTCGAGCCTGTTCGAGCAAGCAAGCAATCAGGGTTGTTTTGAACTGCTCATGATCGAACACACATATACTGCGATCACTCAAGATCTGATCGACTGCTCGAGCTTCGATCAGGCTCTCTACATGATCTTTCACATTTAGGAAGGTCCGATCAAGAAAGTGCAGATCTGGATCAGATCATTCCCACCGGTCTTGTGCACAGTTTAGGAAGGTCCTAAAGGCGGGCAAGGACCACACATTCCACTCCTCAATTCTTTGACGGTAAATAATAAGTTGGAAAGACCTAGCACAACCTTGATCAACCCTCTCTGGTACAGGTCGGTTTTTACTCTAAGGGATAACCTTTTTAAACTCCGCTATAATCAATTGTTTACATCCGTCTCCTCATATTATCAATTTATTATATATGTATATATATAATATAATAAATGGTTATCCTCTCATAGGTCACACAATCAAATCTCAAACCCTAATGAACCTAGTGGCATTCCCTCCTTCTCTTCTCTCCCCCTCTCTTGCCCTCCTAGGGTTTCTCAATTTTTCCCTAAAATTGAGTGGAAACTCCACTCTCTCCTTCCTCCTTGTGGTCGTGTGATGCCTCACTCTAACCATCACACTACATTTTGGTGGCTCCACTGGGGAGTTTCCATAAACCCTTCCCTCTTTCAAGCAAAGGCTCCCTCTCTCTTCGTCTCTCCAAGCCATTGTATTGGAGGAGGAGTTACGATTTTCTAAACCCATATAAGCCTACCCTATCCTTTTCTATTTCTAATCTATCAGGCCCTACCAAGAGGGCGACCAATCGCTCCTCCCCTTTTCACATCAAGGTCCAATGCAATAATGTTAGGATTAAACATGTAGTTGTTGATCATGGGTCTAGTCTTAACCTCATCTCTCTTCGATTCTGTCGTAAAATGGGTTTCACCTGCATCTCTCCTACTCACATCACTTGTTGAGGAAGAATTGCTCACCTGAAGCATGAGGGTGAGGTTTTCACCATTAAGAAGAGAATTCATGCGGCTCCTTAACTCTCAACATCACTCTTCAACCTAAGAATGTGTCCTCTCCTTTCGTATTTCTCGACCATTTTAGTATAACCTCCCCATTGGATGACCCTAGCTTCATGCCATGATGGCCATCCCATGCACCTTTTTGGGAGAGCTACTTTTATTAAGGATAGTCTTATTCCACTAAGGGATATCTACATCCATTCTCCCTTCCCTCAATGGATGTAATTGTTACCTTTTTAAACCTCACCTTTTTGGTTGAGTAAAAGCACCAGTTTCGGTAGAAGCACTCGTTTAAGCATCACAGCCAGCATCTTAACCAGATTGAGAAGCAGAGATGAGAGCAGTTAAAGATGCAAGAGCAGTGACAGGTCCAACCTTAGCCGTTGATTACTATCCAGCACCACTAGCTAAAGAGAAAGACCTAGAAGCAAGGCAAGCAGTGGTACCATACCCAATTCCATATATAGATACTCCAGGTACGGAGGAAGCATCTTCGCTACCATCATAAGAAGCAAGGGAAGCAAGTTCATCGAGTTTATCCAGCACTACCAGTAGCCAGGGTAGTAGCACCAACAGCATAGGCCGTTGAAGCAGCTGAGTCAGCAGCAAATGTAGATACAGTCATACCCTATTTATGAGCACATCAATTAGGACGTGCTTTTCTAGGCCCGACCCACACCAGGTAGCGGTAAATGCACGAACGACATGGCTAGCATGGGGGAATGCATCGTACATGGATAATGCATCATATATCTATATGGAAAATGTACGGGAAATGCGCATCTGTCTTTGTGAAATTAAGATATGTTTTCAATAGGAAGAACCGGGGTATAGGTCGAGATGCAAGTGAACTATTTCCCAAGTTAAATCAACTGCCTCTGCCTTAGCTGGTGGATCAGCAAGATCAACTGGGTAAACAACCGGAACAGCAGGCTGTGGCTATGGAATTGGATATGCCCTTGTAGGTTCTGATGGATCTCCAACTCAATCTCTAACCGGCTTACTGTCTTTACCCCTTATGCTTTCTCTTATGGCTCTGGCCCGGGATCTCAATTAGGCTAAGACGCTGTAGGTTAAACTGAGTGGTAAATTGGTTCTTCTGCCTCTCTAGCGGCTGCTTTTGCTATTGGATCTGCGGACGGATCAATCCAGAGGGTTATACACTGGTATCTCATCTCTAGAGCAAAGCCCAAGCCCGAAGAGCTAACCTCTTACTTGATTTCTTAAGAGGAAGCCCGAGGAGCAAAGCTCTTACTTGAATGAAAGGCAAGGGTGTTAACGCTCACTCATCATATGGGTGAGGGAAACTGAAAAGGAAAGCTTGAAGGGAAAGCGACATGAGGCGATGCGAAATGAGGCGATGCGAAATGAGGCGATGCGACTTGATAAGAGGCTTGGTGAGGAGCGTTCATCAATATCGCTTCCCTGTCGTGGAAGGAAGGATCAATAATTGCCCCTGGTTGTTGTTTAGGAGCGTTCATCGAGCTTGCCCCCTTCATATGGCGCTACTGCTGAATAGTTCCCCTGGCGATCACCCTACTTCAAATGGACAGAAGCTTCGAACCAGATAGGTAGGTAGAAGCCCCAGATCATAGCCGATACGTGGAAGGATCCCTATTGCTTTAACCTTATTTTGTTGATCGCTAGCGCTTGCCCCATATATTGAGGGAGAGCCTTGGTAGATCGCCCCATGACTTACCTTAACGGAACCTTGTTTCTCTTCCGCTGACCCTTACCTTAACGGAACCTTGTTTCTCCGCTGATATTTATGCTGCTCGCCTCCCTTTGGGGAATGAGCAATGGCGCTGGTGCTGTTCCTGCTGGTGGTGCTGCTGCTGGTGCTGCTGCTGGGCCTCCTTCTTATCCTCCCCCTCCCTTCTTATCCTACTCCTTCTACTTCTTTCGCAAGAGGATCGATACCGAACGCCTACGCTACGACACGACTTTACATTCTCCTGTATCACACTTATTCTATCGCTTACCCAACATACCACAATTCCCATTCAGTTCGCGTACTCCCAGGCTTTCTGTTACATATGCATTCTTTACGCCTTCTGTTCGCTTCATTATACAGCCTTCAATAGGAAATCCGACCCAATCCTTTCGCTTTGATTTGATGGAACCGACCGGGGGAGGGACATACTAGGAGCCTACCGCAGGAGCACACTGAAGAGGTGAAACGCACCTGGTTGATTCCAAGATACCGCATTTGGATAGGCTTCGAGATAGATTGATTGAGCGCTTGCCTTGGTTCGTTGGTCGGGTTGATCCATATTGATAGCCTTACTTCAGTTAGTCGTTTTCATCACGGTTACTGATTTAATTACACTATTTGAATCTGATCTTTCGTCGGTGCAAGATGGAAGCTCAGCCAAAACAAGCCCTTATTGATCAAGAGAGCCTGCCTCCACCTGTCACTGAACGGTATGGAACATCGTTCTGAGCCGGGGAGGTTATGGGTGGGAGCTCCTTTGGCAACTTACTCTTGAGAACGTGGGGATAGATAGGTCCACTTGCTGCATGAGTCCGTGGTGAAGTGGGGCGTTCACCTTACGCATGAGTCCCCTCCGGGGGAGAGGTAAGTGAGATAGTCTGGCGTTCACATACAGCATGAATGAGTCCGTGGAAGATCCATCGGCAACTTAATGCTTGAGGACATGGGGATAGGTCTTGGCACTTGCATGAGTCCGTGGTGGATGGTGGAGTGGGGCCTTCAACTTGACCATGATCCCCTCCGGGGGCCGAACACAAAGCTGACCTGTCATTGCGCAGAGCATGGAAGAGAAATACATGGTTTGGTAATGAGTGTTACCCTTGCGATTACCCCAAACAGGATTGAAGCTTCGAACCTTGAGCTTGGACATTGAGGATTGATTCGACAGCACACATTGGGAGGTGTAAGAGCACATCGTACCCACAGCCCATGGAGTGGGAGGTGAAGAGGCGGTTCAACAGAAGACCGACAGAAGACCCCATCGTGTGAAGATTGACACCTGACGGAACTAGGATGTTCCTTTAGAGCCGGACGGAACTTTGGGGAGTTCCTCTACGCCCCTGACGGAACAAAGATGTTCCTCAGAAGATTACAGGAAGGATGGTTCGATCGCTATCGCTTGATGAGGTTACCTTGAAGAGCCTTCCCTCTTGCACTTACACTCACGGAACAAACAGAGTTGTTCCTTCATCCGTCCTTCCCTCTTGCACTTACACTCACGGAACAAACAGAGTTGTTCCTTCTTACTCCCTCTTCACTTAGATCGACCTACACACAAACACTTAACACGGAGACCTAGAGCTACACATCACACAGCATGAGATATATATACGTGATTGTACATACAGAGCTTTTATTAAGTCAACAGTGTTTATTCAAGCATATTTATTCTCTTTTTTCCGTCTATAGTCCCATGCAACTAAGTCATAGAGAGACTAATAAAGTGTCTAGTGTCTAAAGGCTAATTGACATGGAAGGTTACATGGAGAAGGTAAGGCACCACTTCTCCAGGGCTTGAACTCTAGACCTTATGGCAGCAGTCTATAAGGCGAAGACTGCAGATTGGATAGCTTTAGAGGTGAGGCGATCCAAGAGTTGCCAGGTAGGTGTCGATCCAAAAATCCATTTATATGTGAGACTCGCATTTCTACGTTTCACTTGTACTGGGACGACTAAAGAGAGACCTTAACAGTCCAGTTCATAATGGGGATGGAGACAAATTGGCTATAGAATAAGTCTGCCAATAGTAAGTAAGTCAGTGAGTGCCCAGGAGGTTCCATTGCTGCTAGCTGGTCAGCCAATAACCAGTGTATCCCCAGTAACATTGTCCAATGTCCAATAGGGTCCCTCTTGCTGTACAGCCGATACTCACCCGCATATATATATGTGAAACTTGTCCTTAATAAAAATAAACAACCAGTTGTAATTGTGGTCAAGGCCTATGTGGTCAAGACCTATAGTGCAAGTAACCATGAGTACGAAGGCAAGGTGCCTATTACTACTAGAGTGATAAAGCCATTCCTACTCCTACTAGATCTAGCTTCAGTCCCACTTGCCTACGGTATGGATTAGCTATCCCTAGTCTTAGTCCCTAGCCCCTGGTATCTCTTTATTCCCTTGGTCTTGGCCCTATCTATGGTCCGCTGTAGTTAGTTTTATAACCATTCCCATAAAGACTCTTAGCTTCTTATTAGTAAGCCCTCTTCCCTCTAGTTGCCTAGTCCATGGAATAGTCCATGTCACTAAACTTAAGTATATATATAAATATAGAGATAAGTAGTAAGTATTTTATTGCATTGTATCATAAAGATAATTGACTCGCTCTAGTGCCCATCATATTACGTCTATAATGGGTTCACTCCCTATTTAATTTACGAGGGAGAAGAAATAATAGTTGAGCTCTTTATATATTACCTATGTTCCATATTATCTATGTTATTATCTATTTGATTTGGCAAGAACCTAGATTGATTTCTGGCATTTGTAAAGCCTTAGAACTTGACTGTCTGCACCCATGGCTAAGCCAAGCCAAAAAGCCAAGGTAGAGGCGGACGAAACTGAATAAACTTATTGAGGAAGTAGCTAATTGAGGAAGTAGCATATTGAAAGCTAGGCGTAACATAGGTATATTGAAAGCCAGGCATAACTTAAGTAAGTTCAAAGTACCCCAAAGACTATTCTTTTTTGGGGGTAGAGCAACTTATTTCCTGGGTCTACCTGTCTTAGTGCCGTAACACGCTAACTCACCCCCGACCTACTGCCTACCTTAGTTCGATCAATAAGGCCAAGGGTCTTTAGACACTCGACCAACGGGAAAGGCGAGTTAAGGTTATCCCTTCGCTAGAATATCCTTACCTTTAATCTCAATGAATCTATTTCCTGGTAGTCTTTCTAGGAGGAAGCGTAGTAGATCTCCCAAGCAATTCCTTCATTTTGGGCATAGACTCTGCCTGATCCAACCAACCTTCAGTTCCTTACCAGGGAAGGAGAGGGAAGGGGTTACTTCTATTGTCAGTCAATGAACGGCACATGCTTGCCTTAGGGGGTTGGTAGTTGGGTGGGACTGCGGGAACGCCCCCAATTCATTCCCGCAACAAGAATCCGTTGAAGGCAGAAAAGAAGGATTGGCCCCATGAAACAAGATTACCAGGTAGGTTATAGCAATGGAAGCGCGATTATAGCACTCCAGAGAGAATAGAAGGCACTGGGCTACGCCACCCTTTCACTCTGGAATTTACCACTTTGACAACGCTATATTTGTACTCCTTAATTTCCCATCTCTTGGGCTGGTGGGCATTTCTCGCTAGCTGGTGGGCTGGTCTTGCTGGAATGAATGGGGAATGGCTGCTGGGATCGCTGGCTTGGGCTTACTCAATGGCTTCATCAATTCGTTCATATCATCGCTTTCGTTGGGACTGATTTTATGACTCGCTATTAAGGTCCTGACTTAGCTTTCGTTGGGACAAGAGAAGTATAAGACTTCGTTAACTAAGGCGGCATTTCAGGGCTCCTTTTCATTTTATTTAAAAGGTGGGCGATATCAATAAAATAGATATAGATATAGATATAGATATAGATATAGATATAGATAATAGACGCCGGTTAATCAAGTTTCCAACCATTCATTTCTTCCAATAATAATCAATTTCGTTTCTTGGGGGTGTCCCTGTGAATGTAATCTCATTATTACGTACATAAAGTAAGGTAGGTCCAGGTGATGCAACAGGAGCATTACCGAGCACGTCTACAGTGATCAGGAGAAATAAAATATCACGTGGCGATAGCTTCAGAGCCAAATAACTTGGGAGTAAGTCCTTAGAAATAAGACTGCGCCTTATTAATTAGTGGCCCTATAAGTTATCGAAGCGAAGGGTTTTAAAGTGAGCCGGACAATCCGATCCATCCTAGCGAAGTTCCGAAGCAAGCCAGGACAGAATCCGTCATTCCTGTTTGGAGGAGGAGCTAGGGTGGGTGCGCACCTAAATCAAACTGGCACAACAACCTTACCTGCCTGCATGAATTAGACTACCGGACCTGCGTGAGATAGGAGGGTTCCTACCCCTCTTCCCTCTACCCGGCTCCATCCTCCTTCCTCTAGCCAAAGGTTATAGCAGCAGCATCCATCTCGCTCAACCTAAATGCAACAAAGGGAAACTGGATGAAAGGGTATAGTTCATAACAGAAAAAATATATTTTTCTTGCCCGGATGAGCGTATGTTAAAACGTATAGATGCAATATTGTTTATTGATGTTCAGAACCAGCAGAACTTAAGAAAAGGAACCCCAAAGCAAGCACAAGCAAGAACAGCCGGGCCCACCGAACAAAACAACGACAAGAACCCAGCAGCAGCCAGATAGGATAGGGATAACCACGCAAGAAAGCAAACAAGCAAGGGCCAGAGAGCAGCAAGCAGAAGCGAGTCGGCTTACAGGGACACAACTTACCGGTGGGGACTGATCTACTCTCGGCGGACAGGCAGTAGTGACCATGTGGGAATGGCGGGTATCATCTAGCGGGAGCTCTGGCATAGAAACCTGGCATTGACACTGGACATGGAGTAGTACCGGCAGTGGATAACCACCTACCCTTACCTGGGTCTCCTACCAGCATCGAACCTGGATCTAGTAGTACTTGAGACAATGACTCTTATTGGTTGGTAATGCTCTCACCACACCATATGAGATTGGGTGTTGTCGGAGCCTGCCCTCCCTTAAGAAAGAAAGGAGACCTTAGTTATATGTATTATATGCGGGCCCCTTCAAATCGACGGAACGGAAGTGATGACAATCGACGGATGAAATCGACGGAAATGCTGACACACTCTTTTTTCACTTTGATAGATGTTATAAAGTAGCCAATGGAACAGTGCTCTTTCAATGGAGAGACAAGTGTTGATAGACTGACTCTGACACACCTATTTTTGTTTTGTTCAACAAAGTAGCCTAAGAAATCAAATCATAAGGAGCCGAATCGAAACAGAAACCTTGCCTCTTGTCTTTCTTCTTTGATTGGACATGACGAGGAGACCGGCAGTAGCCCGTAGTAATCTCATTACATAAACTTCCTTACCGCCCTAGTAAAGAAAGAGTCTCCGTTGGTTTACAGAGCGGAACGGAACAGAGCGTTTCACTCCATTATGAGGCTCCGTTAAAAGGCCCCATTGACGGAACGGAGCGTAACCTTTCAAAGTATCCGTTTCACTCCACTTATAGGGGCGTTTTCCTACCTCACTAAAGCACGAACTTACAATTGGGAGAAAGGATAACTTCGAGCCAAGGAGATAAGGACGTAGTGCCATGTGTGCTTGCTCTGAGTCGTATTTCTCCGGTCGCAGAGGGGAAAAAGTAAGCACTCGACTGAACAAAAAGCGTAGCGGCGCTAATCCTGAAATCCCCCTAATAACAATTGAAATTCCCCTACCCTAATAAAATGGTTAAGGCGATGCAAAGGTCTAACTCATAGCTAAGGATAGTCCCGGGTTCTTTCCTTCATATAAGAAGGACATATAAGAAGGACTGATCACCTGAATATCACCTGAATATCTCTTGTATTCTTCGTCCCCATTGCTCCTCTTGGTTCTCGGCGTGCGTCGAGTGGCTAATTCGGGCCACTATACTACCGAGCGCTATAGCGCTGACTGATACTCTACTCCCCCCACTGTACTTACTTAGAGGTCAATGCTTTACTGACCGAGGAGTAGGGAAATAGGCATCTCCCTCCGCCCTATCTCATTAGAATTATCCGCCCGCCCACACTATCCATCTAGAGGCTCAATTTGGTTAGTAAAGGTTATGGTATATATAAGTAGGCGCACAAAAACATATATTTGGCATGATGAGGGATAGGTACGGCATGGTATAGTAAAGGTGTCCACCCCCGGCAATGGAAAGCAATTTCCTTAAATGCTGATAAACTCTCACGATCAACTATTACGTATATAATAAGTCTGCGTTGCATTTCGGGGATTGAGCTCGCGCCTGCCCGCTCAGCCTCCCTGACCCTACGCTCGGCCCAGGGAACAACTGGAATCATGCACGCAGGGAATTGTGAAACACGCAGGGGAATTGGAGACCACCTCCAGCTAATGGAAACGGAAAGTGGAACCGAACCACTGCACCACGCAATCAAAAACGAAATTTGGGGGGTTAGATAGTTCCGCACCACGCAATCGTCAGAATGGGAACAGCGGCTGGAAAAGCAGCACATAACTCACTACAGGTGATATGCTATGAAGGGGAAAGCGGTAGGCGGTAGGTGGTGACTCGGGAATAAGGCAAGGTTATAACCCTCAATATGAATGTGGGGCAACTATAGGACTAATGGAAAGACTCTCTCACTATTTTGAATAGGGATATGGAAGTCAGCCGAGTACTCTGAAGGGAGGCAAGGACCCTTACTATGAAGGAAGGCCAAGACCCTCTCTCTTGTCTTTCTCTCTTGAGGAAAGCCCTCTCTCTTGACTGACTCGACTGAGGAAAGCCCTCTCTCTTGTCTTTCTCGGCAAGGAAGGAGGGAATTCTAGGTATTGGCACTTAAAGCTAGGAAAGTCGTGTGGGCATCGATTCAAATGGCATTGAAAGCGGTTTTAGGCATTTGAAAGAATCCCCATGACTGACCTAATGAGTGGTTGAGTCGTTAGCCAGCAGGACCGGGAACCTTTGAGTCGTTAGCCGGCAGGACCAGTAAATAAAGAGTCTCTATAATATGGATATGGAAGTCAGCCGAGTACTCTGAAGGAAGGCAAGAACCCTTACTCTGAAGGAAGGCCAGGAAGGCATTCTCTTGGGCAGGAGGAATAATTGCTCCCATGAAAGAAAGTCCCATTCAATCTCTCTCGTGACCTACTAGTCCGGCCAGTCTCTTTTCAGTCTCTCTAGTAAGGCCAGTCAGTATCTCTCCTCATAAATCCAGGATTGGTTATAAGACCTATCCCTTATCGCGAGCCTCATTCTTTATCTATCTGGTTGGTTATTAAGGAAGGAGGTAATTTTATCTCTCGGCTACCTTGAAGGAAGGCAGAGTCATCAACTCGATGTGGAAGAGATAGTCACTAGTCTGTAGAGAAAAAAGCTCGAGAAAGACCCCAAATGACCCAAGCTAGCAGCATCAACTTTGTCGGGAAAGAGCTACGCACCTGCCTTGAAACCTTGAAACTAGGAGGAATGTGCTAGGCGGGATGGGCTAGTTAGACTAGGGGGTTTCCTGCCCCTCGCCCGAAGAAGTGAGGGAAGGTAAGGATGATTGGCGTTATCTCAGATGGAAGGTATCCGTTAGGATAAGATACTATGGCCATTGGGTCGAGCCAGTAGGAGTGTCCTAGAAACCAAACCCAAGTCTTACAGCCAGAGCTCCTAGCAGATCCTACTGCACGGATGCCCGGTCTTTCAAACTCACAATAGTATATTCTACCGGCTTAACCCCTGTTACCTTCAGGGGTGCCATACTTAGGGACACTACCTTACAGCAACCGCCTAGGAGAGGAACTGCGGGAATTGAGAGAACGAGAATGGGGCTTCTAAAGAAGAGAGAATTGTGAGAGCTGTAGCCGCATTTATTTAAACAAGACCTCTCAGATCGGTCAAACAAGAATCGGTATAGGGAGAAAGAACAGCCATTCATTGATTAAACAAGTGTTTCGATCGCTCTTTCTCTATGTTGGTCGAGCGCATTTCTCGTCATTAAGCTGATCACCTCTCAATCGGTAGTAAAGTGAAGCTCCCGCTCCCAGCATACATAGCCCAGGCGGTTCTGGTTCATATAGTGAATTGATCAGACATACAGGTTGCTGCCAGCTCGTTCCATGGATGGAAAAGGCAGACGGGAGCGTATAGATAGACACTTTTCAGAATGAGGTAGATGCAGCATTTCCACCCACCTTTGAATTCATTTAAACATTCAGCATCAATAAAGCGTGCCGTACCTCCTAAGATTCATAAAGCAAGCATTTCCTTGTAGTAAGAAGGCCCGTCAAACAAGGCTGGCTCTGAAGTCCTTCCTTCCATTCAATCCCATCCTGCCCGGAAAAGTCTATAGCTGTACCTCCTAAGGTTTTTAGGCTTTCATGAAGTTCGTGGTATAGGGAAACCAGATCTAGGTCTTCCAGTTGGTAAAGAGGAATAGTTTATAAAAGTAAAAAGGGTCAAGGGTTCATAGCAAGAGTGCGATACCTCCTAAGATTCATAAAGCAAGTGTGATAAAAGCCTGCCTCTCCTGGCAATGTCTGAAGTGGTAATGTCTGATGAAGCCCGTCTACCAAGGCTCTCTGATTGACCATCATCCAGCCGCCCCGCCGTGTTTCTTCTGGCTGTGGATAATCCATCCGGCAGTTCAGTTATTCCACGATCTCTGCGACTAAAACCTATTACCTTCGCTGAACACCTCATGGCTTCAACTAACACAAGCTTCCTTCGATGGATTAACTGGCCTTGTGAGCACGACTGGCCTTGCACGAGAGAGATATAGACTGGCGTGCACGTGGTTTCGAGCAGAACACCATTAATAAGACCCTAGCTCTCCTCGGCCTTCGCCCTCGATAATATGGATGGAGGCATTCACTAATGAATGGATGGCCCACGAATAACTGGCCTTTCTCAGAAACATTCCCTAAATAGACCCTTCCCTTTCTCATAAACCTTTACGATAGATCGATGCCCACGAATGACTGGCCTAGAAATGACTAACGAATGACTGTCTTTCCCACCAACTATAGCAGGACAGGGTAAAATAAATAGGCCCTTATAACGAGCCCTTATAGCGAATAGGCCTTTATAGCGCACGAATGACTGGCTTTTGAATCCCGTAAGCAAGCCCGGGAATGAGCAAAGGAAGGATCTCTAAACAGATACAGAGACAGAAACAGTTACAGAGACAGAACGATGGAAGGCACCGGCGGTAAGGGACTGACTGGCCTTCCTCCAAATAGAATGCTGGCCCAAGGAGACTGTCTTTCCTCCAAGAGGCATGGTTAAATGGGGAAGTGAGGGGAGGGGCTCGTCAGTTCGATTGAAGAAGTCCCAACCAGTATAGGAAGCCAATAGATAAGGCAAGACATCTAGATAGGTTGGACTATTCCCGCGATAATTTGACTATTGCCCGCGTATTGCCCTTTAGCGAGGGTTACCGGTAAGTAAGGCTGACTTCCATATCCCTATTATCGAATCCCACCTGTCAACAACTATTTGTCTCAGGTGCCCCCTCACCTACGAGAGCCACCTATGTGGAAAACCTAATTAATGTCCACTAAGCTACCTCTTCACAGATGTGTCCAAGGGGTTACCGTCTTCAAACTATCAAGGAGTAGCGAGAAATTTGAAAGAGCTAGGTGGATCCGTCAAACTTAAAGATCCGATCTAAGCATTGACTCAAAAGAGAGCGTGCCCTTTGACAAATAAAATCTCTCGGCGAGTGCAGACAATGCACGATAGTCTTCTGTACGGTGAGTGTTTATCCTACAAAATTTCCAATGTACAACCGCGACAGTGCTATTGTACTTTTATATCAGCGGGAAATGATGGGGATCATTACAACGACAAGTAATTTGTTTATTTCTTATTGTTCTTTTGGTCCGGAGGTCTTGCGCTTCATAGGGCAAGGAGACATACATTTCAATTTCTTATGGAAAAGTTCAACGTAAAGATGGATGCTTGTATATAGATATATATTAATTCTAACTTGCACTACATTGTAAGTTGGCACCTTGTTCATGCATGGAGAAGTGAAGTTGTTAGGGGAATCGGTGCACCTCTTATCTTGTCCATCCAACCAAACACAAAGAATGGAGACTATAGCTAGTACCTTACTTACGTTACTAATTAAGGCTATACATGCCATAGTTATTAGAGTCAGGCTTAGCAGCAAGCTAATTTGTCTAAATCATCTTTATAGAACGGCAAGAGATTGTGATTTTCACTATCTTAGTTCAGCTAAGGCCAAGGCTTATGCAACTAAAAGAACTAATGTATGGGAAACAAGTTGATTTCAGAATAAGTACTAATCCACATACATAAATACATGGATTGACTATTTTGCCGTAATCTATTAGAGCATGGAACTTAACGAAAGGTGCACTCTAAGTCTCAAGTGCTAGTTGTGGAACTAACATGGACTACTGGCACGTATTTTACCTAAGAAAGAATACTAATAAAGAGCAAGTCTTTAATGAAACATAAATGGCCCATGTTGTTGAAATCCCAATCAAACCAAACATGGATTCAAGAAGTTGTGTCTTTAGAGAATGGGTACTAAAGGTTTGTTACCCTCCCCAACTCTATTTATCAGGAGGGCTTATTCATAGAAATTGCTTTTTCTTATTTGGATGAAACTACTACATTGTCATTGGTATTAATAAGGTCTCATCTGACCCCATAAAATGGGAATATTCTTACTCAAAAATGGCCACTGAGGACCAAGGTACGAGGGGGAAGAGGTTTTGTAAATATGTTCCAACTCAACCATTTAGCCTTGGCCAAACCCTAATAAGCTCTCTATTTAGTCAAGTTCAATGTATATATGTTCTGCTTGTATTGCTTGTATATTGCATATCCGCTTCCGCATGAGTTCTGGCATGGCTTCGCTGAGCTAACACCTCCCCTATTGTGAGGTTAAGGTTCCCAGGTGCAGGGGAGACTATAGGATCTCTGGCAGGATCTCTAGCTGCTGTGCTGATTGAACGGTTTCGAGTATAACAACGTAGATATGCGAAAATGTAACTATCCAGCATGGCACTAATTGACTTGGACTACATCCTGTCACCAGGTAAACGTTTGGAAATGGTCATGTTCAGTTCAGAAAAATCCATTTTATTTTCCCAATGATTATCCAACATGATCCAAACTCATTGTTCTGATACAAAATTGGGTCATTTAGACGAAGTTCAATACTTTGTTCCAACAAATGAAACTCAACAAAGTGAAAACTAGATCTTGTATCATATTTATAGAGATCCATAGGTCCCAGGCAAGCAGAAACTAGCCTTTGTCCATACACTTGTTATTATGTATTCACTTGTTATTTTATATTGTGAACAGGGATTTAAACTTTAACAACACAGGTTCCTTACACAACAACATGGGGAGTTCCTGACGAGAAGTTATATGTTGTACCTTTATTTTCATTAGAAATAGAATCAGATGAGACAAATGAGACAATGCTATTATTTGTCTTATTTAGAGATATGTATGGATTGAAACTTAGATATGCAATACCATATATTAACTATTTCCTTGTTGTTGATTGGATTCCACGACTAGATGCCATGCTCGTCGTATATTGCCATATCCGCTTCTTCAGCTCGCATTCCTAGATGGAGATGGAAGGAGCTCAGGAGCCCACACACATAGGCAGCCCAGGAAGAAAGCAAATAGGGACCAAGGTAGTAGGAGGAGCCACAGCTACTCGAAACAACAATGAGAGATAGAGTCACTATGAGATCTGCTGCGAGTGGTTGTTTAACCCCAGCAGAAGAAGACAGGCAAGTGGAACAACCCAACCCCATAATACACATACAGGCAGGCGTGGAAAAACGAGTAGTCCTACCCCATACACAGGAGGCAAGTGTAACAACGATGAGTCCCCATAATCTTAGCTCCATAATCTTAGCAAGTTGAACAACTATCAAGTAGAAAAACAATAATTTCTCTTATTTCCTCTTATTGTAGAGAGAGATATTATTGAGTAATTAGATATGGATTTAACTAAACTGTTGAATTGTTTTTATTGAATGGATTAGCTCCAAAGTGCTTGTTACTGGGATACTCCTTTCCGATCGATCCCGTAACGGCTAGTACCTCGCAAAGCCTAATGAACCTATTCGATACGTGTCGAGAGTGTACCTGCATAGCTCGTCGATGGATGAGATACGCGATCAAGCTAGGTGTTTCCAGTTTCCATCATGCTACGGGGCATAGCGAGCACGAAGAACACCGATACGTAATCCGAGGCCCCGCCGATGAATTGTGACTCGCATGAATCGGAGCTAACCTGTCTACCTCGAAAAAACGACTGGCGGACTGTCAGCCCCAACAGCCACCTTCGACTTCGCGTAGAAGCGATCAGAGTGTCTTCAACCTCGTTTTCGTACCATAGAGATGATCCACCACTCGCCCTTTTTTTGGGGTCATTACTTACGTACGAAAGCAGTTCAGTACGAAAGAAGGCTCGACGAGAGTATAGTAAGTATAACGTTTCATGTTTGTTCTATTTGACGTAAGCCAAAGTAGCTCTTGACTGCTTTAGTTAACGGCCTGCTGGTCTGCCAATAGACACACTCTATCAAGGTGAAGGTTACCTTAAATATAGCTACGCGAAGTAGAGGCGTAATGTATCTTTGTGTGTTATCAGCAATATGAGATGTGTCCTTTCTCATATTTTAGTCCCTTGTTGACCGAATCATCTTTTCTTAAGTTTGGGGCATGGCATTCAACCTTGGCTTGGCCTAAGTTCATATTTTATTCTTACTTCAGCTATGATATTATCAGACACCATTCTGAGCTGGGTAGGGGATAGATCAAAGGGTTGTTCATCTTCTAGGAAAATGGCTTCTTCTTGCATTTTGTCTTCCTCTCTTCTTATGAGGAAACTATCTGACTCAAGTGGGGGAGGAAAAGAATTGGCCATATTCATGCTATCCTTAGGGTGAAAGAGCATATTTATATCCATGGGCTGATTAGCAGGCTCTTCAGCGCATTGCTCATAGTAGTCTTCATAGTAGGGAGGGGAAGGCACTGTTATGTTGGCCTGTGCCCTAGAAGTCTGAGGAGGATCTTGCTCTTCTGTTCTATTCTCCCTTTGCAGCACATTGGGGGGACTTCTGTACTGAGGCTTATTTCTAACACGTTGGTTCTGGGCTCTAGGAGTAGGCCCCAAAGAGGAGTGGCCAAACTGTCCTTGTTTTACCTTAGTAAAATCACTAGATCAATTACCGGAAACTATGCAATTCTTCGAGTTGGAGCGAAAAAACCAGAGGACTGAGCCCCAGCAACATGATAGAAATCGTAAACACTGGGCCGCATCTCCGGTCGCATGCATGCATCTATCTCTCGGTTGAAAGGCCAATTCTTAGAAGCATTAGCAGGAATAAGTAGGTATTTGAAAGCATAGGAATATTTGACTCCAGGCAGAGCGAATAGTATAGTTTCGGGAGCTTCTCATTTACGAGACGGAGTGAAACCAATCGATGTAAAAGGAATAAGTGTTAGAAAGCTTGGGAGCATTCGTTACTCACTCGTGCACTCTATTTATTGTTATTGGTTTGGTCAATAGTACTGTACTCATTATCCCGTTCAGCAGTTAGACCATCAGCAGGAGGAAGAATAGGTAAGCTATGAGAAACAGAAGAGAAATCAGAGCTCATTCTGGTCGCATACTCGCAATCGTAACACCTATCGCAATCATGGTTGTGTCAGCACCCCCTACTATTTTGTTTGGACCGATTCTGTCTTTGGCCAATCCAGTTATTAGATCCAATTAGATAAAGAAGAGTGGGACATACCTATTTAAATAAACGATAGCTGGGTTGGACTCCTGCAACTGGAACTTACCCATCATTATCGAAAACACTGGGATCTCTCTCGTATCTATCAGCCAAAGCGGAACCATTGGAAAGAGAAGACCCAGAACCAGGACATGGAACAAAACAAGATTAGTAGGGTGCGGGAGTAGAATCTGCTTATCCTAATCCTAGTGCAGGTGAAAAAAGAAAGTATTTAAAGCAGCAACCTTACGAGGCTTATTCATCTTTCATCTAATCTAGTGCAGGTGAAAAGGAAGATCTAAGTGCAGCAGGACCATACCCAGGAGCATTATCACTATCAATCGCTATAGCTAGGACTTATCGAGTGAATCCGATAATCAGTAAATCCGATGCAGCTTTAGAGAAGAGATTAGTTAGATGGATGGCAAGAATATGCGGATCTAAGAGTTGGGGGAAGGTAGTAATCATTATTGAACGTGGGCAAAGAAGGGAAAAAGTAGGCGGTGGTAGCATCATACCTGTTATCCGTCTCCTAGTATCAATATGGTTGCATCTCTACTTTAAAATCTCCCAGAAGCAGGTTAGCCACATGAGGCAGGTTATCCATCACAGGCGGGTGGAACATCATTATTAGAGGTGGATTAGGGAGAAACATACACATATGGAGGGGGAATATCGAGTGCAGGTACCGGGTAGAGGCGTACAGAGCTTTACTTAAGCATAGCGGTTCCCAGTAAGCCCCAGTAATCCCTAGATCTCTCCCAATCGTTAGCCATTCTTACATTATTGAAATCCAATCAATAGCCATCCCTTCCAACATGATGAGCAGAACCAGATCCTATTCCAGCAGATCCAGTTATTTGCTATAAACCAATTTAAAAGTATCGGTAGGACCATGCATTAAATAAACGATTTGGAAATAGGCATATTCTCAAATAGCTGAATGAGAGGAATTGGAAGCTAGTGGAGTGGGATGGCAATTATTAGCTATCAAGTACTGGAGGGACGGCCTATTAGCTATAAAGTAGGCGTTAGCTATAATGTGGAGCAACAACAAGACTAGCAAGACCAAACGCATAAGCGGATGAATCAAACAAAGTGTAGGTAAAAGCGGACTAAATGGGAAATAAAGAAATTGGTAAAGCGGGCAAAAGCAGCCATTGATTGAGTTGGACCTATAGACGGAGGCGAATGTAGGTAGGTTTGGGTAGATTTAGCATGCAAAGGCGGGATAAAAGCTTATGTCCTCAGGATCAGGCACTTTCAAACTCTAATAAATGGATAGAATTGGCTTATTCAGAACGAACACAGAAGGCAGCTCCCCTAATATATAGATAAAGGGCCATAAGGGAGGAGACAGATCAAAGCTCCTACTCACACTCACTGGCAAATTACTCACATCACGAGGCGGATCCCTCACTATCATTCATTGGTCACTCACTGGCGGAGACAAATCCCAAAGCAGATAGGATAGCCGGGGCAAGATCGAAAGCGGGAGATACTGGCAAACAATAATAGGTTAGGTGCATGGGTGGGAGTAGGCATAGAGAGGTTTACCGAGGGCAAGGGCATTATATCTAGAGGAGTCATGTTTGGGTACAGCATATTAGCAATCGTAGGAAGATTATTGAGTTTACCCATCAGCAACAGGAGAACGATTATAAGGAGAAGAATTTTAAACAGTTGAATCCGAAACAGCTTACTCTAAGCTTAGGGCGGGATATCAATCATATTAATGAATTTCATCTAAATGGAATGGAATGGAATGGAAGTGCAATATAGTAAGTAAGAAAGGTACATCGGCGAAGCTTTAGGAAAACATCGCTACGGGCAAACATACAGAAGTGGATTCGGTCATCAATAGCTTCTTCTCCCAGGCGGAACCCAACTATCAGAGCTATACACCCTTCCATCCGGAGCAACGCTCACTAATCTATCTATTCCCCCCTTTATTGCCAGCACCTATCTATCCAACCAGCCAAAACTCTAAATTGAAGGGAACAAACAGAAGATGCAAAAGCATAAGATGGTCAGCACTTTCATGAATTAGCTAGCTACAAAACTATAATTTGACCCTGAGCAGGAAAAAAGAAGGTGACTAAAGGCGAATCTATTATAGCTCATATACCAGCAGTAGGAAACATAGCTGAGGGGTGAGTTATTGGGAAGAACCATGTGAGCTACAAATAATGGGTAGAACCAATGGACCCAAGCAGTTAGTTATAAACGAATCAGCCGAATAAGTGTTTATGGAGATCAGCCGAGAAATCGTTAGAAGGAGAATAATTGTTAGAACCAAGACGAACCAACAACTGCCAAAGCAACCGGGAAAGCACCAGAATGAGATCAATCAGCATTAAACGCGGGCTAAATTAAACAGTAGAATGAGCGTCATAGGCAGTTGAATCTTTATAGGCAGATCTAGCAATCGTTACTAAGCATTACTCAGAGACAGCCACACCGAATCCTAAACCTTCCCTAGAGCGTTACCAACCATTATGAGCTCAGCCCATCCCATCTTAGTGCAGTTGTTCGGGTACAGGTACTCTAACAGCAGGCATAGCATCTCTCTTGGCAGGCATAGCTAGTCATGGGTAGATGGCGAACCGAACCAATTCTATGTACTCAGAGCGGTATCGGGAGGGTCTTTCTATCGATTATAGCGGTTGGAACTCATTCAGGTGGAACAGGAGAAGAAAGTGCCGAGGGAGGAATATATACCCGGAATCTAAACATTCATTCGAAGCATTTTAAACTAGTGCCAGGGTGATGAAGCGGGAAAGGGAAATACTTACTAACAAAAGCTTAGAAATGGGAAATCAAGAAAGGCAGATTATTAAGCATCACCGGAACCCCCTAACTCTCATCTATTGGCGGTATCATAGTAATAATTTACTAGTGCACTGAGAGCACCTACTATTGCAATCGTAAAAGCAAGTTCCGTAGGGAAATCTGTTGAATGATATTCTATTTCGTAAGATGTTAGTACGGGGATGGGAGAAATTATTAAACCGTTGAATGAGTAGGAGTGGCAAAAGAATAGGACTTGGGAACATCAGAAATAGTTGGAGTTGCAGAAACTATCACATATCGAGGTGAGTGAAAAACCATAGGAGCGCACCTATTAGTTATGAAGCTTGGAAGTGTAGAAAAATAGGGTCAATCTGATGGTCCAACTATTACTATTATGCTCAATATTATAAAAAGTAGATCCAAGTATAGTATATCCATGGGCGCTCCTAGAGCTGTATCGAAAGAGTTGTACCCGCACCTATACGAAGGAGTAGAATCAGCTATAGCGGTTTCATCAATAGGACCAGGATCAGTTGCAAATCCAAAAGCTACGAAAGTGGGCGGAATTTGAAACCAATTTATGAGCGGCATAAGCAGCTATTAAAGCAAAACTAGGGGAATAATCGGTCAAAACGAAAGCAACAGATCTAAAAGGTGCCACGGAAGCAGGCATTATTACTCACTAGTCTCGACTTGGGTACCTTCTATATGCGGGCCCCCTTAACCAGTTATAAATGAGTACGAGTTGGACCCGTCATTAAGAGAGCAGATCCAAGTTTCTTTAGCTTAGGCGGAACTTGCAAGCTCAGAAGTGGTACAATCCTATCGGTAAACAGTTGAATCTTAATATGAAACATAAGAACCATAGCTTTAGGCAGGTGGAAACGAATCGATTAGTTATAAAGCAGCAAAAACAGAAGAATTAGGTTGGGGAAACCCAGTACGAATTGGAGTTGCAGGATCAGGCCAATTAATTGAATCATGGTCAAGAAAGAGTATTCCATTGTCACTATCATCCCCGTAAGCAGTCAACAGAGCGAGTTCCGGTACAACCAGTATTTTTCCATCAATCATGTACTCATCTATTCTATTGGCGGGCACCTTCATTCATTAGGCCGCACCAACTGGAAAATAAGTAGAAGTACCGAAGGGGGCAAACAGTCAAGTATTCAAGGGCGGAACCAAGTGCAGCATTCTCAATCGCGGGGAGCCATTGGAAAGATAATACCCATAACTAGACTACTTTTATGCCCCACCATTCCTAGGAGCTTTGTTCTCACCATCCTTATAAAGGACATAACGAAGCGGCAGAACGATGTGCACCATCAGAGTCGAACAGGGAATCTTTCCAACTATTGACCTATCTATGCTCCGGGTAAGCCTTTCCATCATTAATCTGGTTAGCCTAGCCTAATATTCAGATCTCGAAGCGGCACCCTATCAACTGGCGAATCATAACTGGAGTAACTGGAAGAAAAGGTTTCTGGGCGAAGGTTGCAACTCCTACTCCTAATAGCGTTATCAGGAAACCAACCTCTAAGCTACGGACAGATTTCTCTATGGCTTACAGAGAATACTCACTAATATGCTCGGGTGGATTATAATTTATAGCGGTTGAGAATAACGGTTTAGAATGAGATGAAAAAGGTTTACCAAGAACAAAGGGAGCATTACTCTTTTGCAGTCATTATTTACTCAATTCTCTCATCATGCCTAGGAGCCTTAAATACCAAAATACTGGATTGAATAGTTAGTTGGGCCTATTTACTCTACGAATGGGTGGAATATAGCAAGCAAGCAAAACTAGAATGAATTGGGAACATAAGCTATAGCGGGCACCTTCAATGGATAGGCGGGGGCAACTCATATCCTATTTATTAGGCTATGTGGAACTAGCTTTGGCTCCGCATATTACTTTGGATTTTTTTATGAGCAAGATAAAAGAATGGGGGCTGGACAAAGTGGTGGTGATGGGGAAGCTGGGACTGAAACTGACGCTTGCTTTGTTGCTGGATCAGCTGCAACTAGCTCTGGTAGTGGTGGATAAGTTGGCTTGGCTGGCTCTTTATGGCTTGGCTTGGTAGCTGCTGACCTTGGTATGGTAGTAGTACTGTGGGCTAGCTTGTCTTAGACTATGATGAGTAAACTGCTACTTTATATGTGAGGCGCCGTCTTGGCCAGAAAATCCGGAGGATGAGGGGGCGAATCTAGTCCGACTAGCTCCGAGTTTTCATCCGCTTCTAGGGAGGGACCAACATCCGATATGAAGGATTCTCTGCTCCGAGATGGGACCGAAGGGTATCATATTACACAATAATTCTTATTGCTGTTCGGGGCAGCAACTCTTAAAGATTGACTCCGCGTTGGGGAAGCTACTATACCTTACCTATAGGTGGGAGGGGACCGGAAGAAAGGCCGGTTCAATCAATAGCACGAGTTCGGCTCCTCTCTCTGAGATTGGATTGGCTCGGCTACTAGATTCGGATATCTGTCCGACCAACTATCTTCAATGAATAGGAAAGCTTATTCAACTACAGCAAAGATGAGTTTATGCTTGGCTGGGATCGGTGCACCAGCCTTTATTCAGTCAGTAGGTGGGATCGGTCCGGTTGTTCTTTCAGTCTTATCCGAGCTGGGGTGGAAGAACGGGGAGTCGCATCCAACAACGTCTATTATTTCTTATCAGCTGGACTGGCCACAGTTACTACATCTTCTATCGAGGGAAGTGACTCACCGGTTCTCCCTTCCCCAGCCGGGTCGGGAAGGGAATGAAGTGAAACCTGCGATAGCAGGCATTTGCAACTGCCTGCTGGTCTCCCTTCTGACTTCTTATAGTAGTATCCCTCCATTGCTTATTGATTGCATACTGGAATTGAACTAGACGCTAAAGTGCTTGGCTTGCTTTGCCTTACTACTCTCATTACCTGCCTTACTACTCGCATCTCATTCATTAGCTTATTCATTCTTGCTATAAGTGCTTCCGATCTACCTTCTTTCTTGATTGAATAAAGGATAAGTACTCTATTGCTTTTGCTATAGGACTTTATTTCTCTTTATTAAGAGTTTATAATAACTACTCGAAAACAAGTTGCCCTTTTGCTTCTCTCCTTCACCCTGTAAACTCTTGAAAGCTTATTTTAGCTCCTTCACCTCGCTCATAGTCCTTGCGTGGATCGTTTTAAGCAGGCTGTGTTTCTTATATAGCTTACTAAATAAATAATACTCTTACTTAATTAATAGTGGATAAAGACTACTCTAATGAATTAGCCTCGGTAGCCTTCCTTTATCCCGGATAAGAACTCCCTTACATGCATACAGGAGGTATGCTTGTCTTCCTTTCTTCTTGCCTTACTCATTATGAACCACGCGCATTAAGTCTTCTAGCCAATGGCGGCTCGTTCCACGAGGGGAACGGCTAGTTCTCGGCTCCCTCCCTTGTTAGGGCTGTGTGTTTCTAATAATACTAAAGAATAAGAGGAACTGCCTTACATGCCTGCTTGCTTGCATTCATTAGCTGCTTCATTCCCTCTCTTTTCTCCAGTGCAGCCTCGTTCCGCGAGGCTGCACAAGCCAGGCCTTAAATAGAAGAAGACGACTGTATGGTATTGAAGGAATACCAGAGGGATGCGCTTGTCTTCGCCGAACAAGTTCCCCTCGTCCTTGCTCCCTTTCTCTGAGGGCTTTCTTGATGGAATAAAGGAGAGGAAAAACTAGCTATAATTCAAGAGCATACTGACTTACCTGACAACTAGCATGCTTGAATGAGCGAGAAGTTATAGCTTAGAGCTAGCCCCTTCTTTCTTTTCTACCGGAGTAGACGCATGAAATAGCTTCCTTGAGAATCACCACTAGCTTTCAGTCTGATAGTCGTATCCCGTCTCCCTTATTCCTTCATCAAGTGGTGTCCCTTGCTTACTGGGATGGTTAGGTCTTCCTTTTGCTTAGAGCTGTATTTATATGATTACGATTTAATCACTACTAGACAAGAGAATAACTACTCCCCTGCCTCGCCTTTCTAGCCTCTTTTTCTTGGCCTACCTTACAGGAGAAGAACAAGACGCTTTAAGTCAGATAGTAGTCTCCCTGCTTGGTGTTTATATACATAATGACTTAAGCAACTAAACTCCCTGGCTGGTTTAAGAGGTTAGCAGTGGTACTGGATAAGAACTTTCTTGCTTTAATTAGCTGCCTCATGAAGAATAACTCTCATTCTTACCTGACTGATTCTATGGCTTCCTATCCCGGTAGTAGAGCTTCCTTTCCTCTACCTGCCGGTCCGCAAGTCGAGCCTTCCCCTCACTTCCTCTCCCGGATGGTTTCAAGCCGTTGCTTGCTCCCTTGCTGACTTCTTGCCCGACAACAAGTTGCCCTTGTCTTCCGTGCTAGCCTACCGGAGTACTCTAATGAATTCGCTATCCGTGCTTCCCAATGGGGGCTCATTCTGTAGACTTGCTTGCTCCTTAACCTACTCTTTTTCTTGCTTCGCTACCTATACACGCAAAGACGGAACACGAACTTGATCTTCAGAATTAGCTGAAAGTCTGATGAATGAGCGAGAAGTGCTTCCTTTATGGATTGAATACTGGAGATGCTGGGTTCTATGTTTATATACAAGAATACTCACACTATACATGAATACTTAAACTCCCCCTGCTGGTCTTCCTCCGTTGCCTGCTTGCTTGCTGAATAAGCTGGCAGTGTTTATTAAAATGATTACTTGATAGTTTAGAAAGACTATACTCCCTTGCTTGTGTAATAGCTGGCTTTATTATTTATCATATGGAATACCGGACTCGATAATCAGACTTGCTTTCTGGCTGTAAGGAGAAGCTTTACTTTGGCTTGCTTATTATAAGATAGCTCCGGTGGAGAAGAATAACTAGCTGGAATTAGCCTCGGTCAAGCTCTCCCTGGCGTGCTTCCCTCTCCAGTCTTGCTTTGCTTTCTTTTCTTACCAGGTATCCACTTGTGGAGTCGTTTGGAAGGAGTGGTATTCTAAATAGCCGAAGGCGAGCTCCTTTGTTCCCGATCTCCCTTGCTTAAATGAATACTTAAAAGAAGAAGAACTCGCATGAATGAGCTTTCAGTTAGAGCTTGCTTGCTTAAATGCATACTATTTACTGGAGAAAGAGCTCATAAGAGAATCATCACTCTAATTCAGTCGCTGGAAGTGATAGCTTGCTTAGGTTAGGGCTTTCTTTATTACAGGAATTCAGGAGAAGCTTGCTTCGGGCTTTCTTTCTTTTAGAAGCTTGCTTATACTACTATCTTTCAGGTTAGACTTATAGCTGTTATGAATACTCTATTTTAGGTTATCCGGATTTATGGCTGGCTTAGGAAGCGGACTGTATTCTTGATTGTCGAGTTGCATCCGCTCTCCTTCCTTTGCTGTTTTCCCTTTCTTTTATCCCGCAGCTCATGGCGGCTACAGAATGAGCCCCCATTGCTGCGGGCAGTCTTTCTCTTCTGGATTACGATATCAACACCACTAGCCTTCTTTCTGGAATAAAGGAACTCGCATTCTTGCCAGCCTTCCTTACTTACCTGACTAATCTCACTTAGAGCTAGCCTGCCAGCCTTAATACTATCATGAATGAGCTGCTTAGTAGTCTCCCTGTGTAAGAGGAGAGGTATGTATTTCTGATTATGAATACAATACAATACCGCAACTTCTTACCCTTCCTTGCCAGCTTGCTATCTTGATGAAGATGCATAGTTAAGAAGAATAACTAGACCAGAGAATAACCACTCGCATTCTGAACTCCCTGTATTCTGGATTGAATACTACGATTGAGGAATTATAAACTACTGCAGTCCTAGGAAGAGACCTAATAGCCTTTCATTTTAGGACCTGATAACAACCCTTCTACCCACCCACCTAGAGCTTCAGCCAGGAATGCTTAGTGTAGCAACAAGCACTATCTATGCCTACTAGAATACTCTCCGTTTGACCTATACCAACCAACAACCTAGCGTCTTTACCTGATATACCGGTTTGAATTACCTGAACTTAGAGCATTCATTGCTTAGAGCATTCATTGCACGGACGGGCCTTTTAATACACTTGCTGGAGGAACGAAGTGGGTAGGCACTATTTATCTTGTTGGGCCGGGCCCAGATACATTTGATTCTTTATCTTGGATGATGGATGGATGGAATCACCTTAAATGCTGGAAATCCAGTTAGTTCCCTAATGAAAAATGCAAGTTATAGAACCCAGACGGATGGAAGGAGGGCAGGAGGGCCAACAGACATGTGTGTGTGGAAAGGACCGGGGGAACAAAGGTTTGCTTATGGTATCGCCCTAACTCTAGAGAGAGAATGGTATATTCCTGGCCGGACGAGCACCCCTATTTGGTTCCCACTCTTAATACGAGAAATCTTAAAATGGTTTTGCTTTTCTATATAATAATTGCGATCAATTCCCTATAAATTTCACAGAAATAGTGGAGTGAACCAATCATCTCATCCATCCCCGGCCGGCAAGCAAGTAGTTTAGGATTCTTGACCTGCGTCCTAAAGGAAGTACGGGTTCTTGGAGGCCTGCCCTTCTTTCCTTCCTCCCTCACCACTAAATAAAATCCATACGCTCGCTAACGCTCATGCCGCTAGACGAGAACAAGTCCTCGATAGGAGCCAGGCAGATAAAAGAGAAAGAAGTCTATAGGGATATTTCTTTTGGACTGGGAAGCTTAGGAATAGAATAGATATGAAGGTGGGACTGGGGAATCCAACTATTCTATGAGTGTAGGCGCGCACCTTTTCGCTTTATATTATTTAAGGTAGGTATCGGAGCAAAGGAGTAGGTTATTCATGCGGGGTAGCATCGCTTCTTCCTCTATCGCACCCTGGCTTGTTGGATTCCCAAAATTGATTGAGAGTAAAGGGTTGAACAGAATCCTTTGATGATTGGCCCCTTCTATTTTAGATAGATAGATAGTTCCGAGCTGGGCTTACCTGGGACTGAATAAGCGGAAGGTTAGTTCGGGGTAGGATATTTGCCTACAGCAAAGGCAGAGACAAATAAACTAGATATTGAGAGATAGGCCATTAGGAAGAATAAATCATGATTCATTGGTATAGGGTTACTCTAGAGTGAGACCTGAACTGGAACGCACAGGTACATCCGAAAGAAATCCCCATGCACCTGAGACTGAGAGAAGAAGGCAAAATCTAAATCTTAGGAAGAACGGGCGCCCGCTGATTCTATAGACCGCCCTCTACTAATTATCTCACTGGGGCGGGTGGTAAAGCGGGGGAATGGAAAGGAATCGACCAACATTACTATCTGGAAGAGAGAGATAGGTGA
>Ga0316215_1000004_pt1 | contig 47697 bp, 54 predicted proteins | sample NRE5metagenome_FD_207796 | JGI IMG/M metagenome (GOLD analysis project Ga0316215, IMG submission 207796) | Spruce roots microbial communities from Maridalen valley, Oslo, Norway - NRE5 | ecosystem: Host-associated > Plants > Roots > Unclassified | place: Norway: Oslo | collected 2017-09-15
TGAAAAGAAATAAAACTTACCGTCGTATTCAACGACGTCAAAAATAAAATAAAACTTACCGTCGTATTCAACGACGTCAAAAATAAAATCTACATTCTCTCATTTGAAAAGAAATAAAAACTTACCCGTCGTATTCAACGACGTCAAAAATAAAATAAAACTTACCCGTCGTTGAATACGACGTCAAAAATAAAATAAATAAAACTTACCGTCGTATTCAACGACGTCAAAAATAAAATAAATAAAACTTACCGTCGTATTCCGCGACGCCAAAATAAAAATACCATTCTTTCAATTGAAAAGAAATAAATTCTACCATTCTCTCATTTGAAAAGAAATAAAAACTTGACGTCGTATTCCACGACGCCAAAAATAAAATAAAAACTTACCGTCGTATTCCACGACGCCAAAAATAAAAACTACCCTGGTGAATCTTAAATTCGAGATCATGTAGAAAACTATAACGGGTTAGTTTTCAAAAGTTTTGATACATCGTTAATACTATACCGAATTAAAGAATGACGTTACGATAAAATAATTTTATCGTAACGATATATATTTATACATATTTGGCTCTTTTTTTCTTTTGATGACCGCAATCAAAATTTTGTTCTAATAAATTATGCGTCTCGAACCAATCTTTAATGACATCGCACATAAATTCTCGTTTTTGTTTATACCAATACAAATATCTTTTCATAGAATCCACCGAATTATAATCGACATCTAATTTATCCTGATTACTATCCAACTCTTTTTTAATATCTTGTTCCAACACATTTTGAAAAACGCTAACTGGTGGATCAATTTTAATTCTACGAGCTAAAATATCTACTAATGTACCGTGATTAAAATTTTTACATCTTCGCCCAATCGTTATTTTTCTCAGATCGGTTTTTCCAGTTTCATTTCTCACATCTCTTAAGCAAAATTCTTTTAAATCGGGATTATATAATCCGTAAAATCCTATTTCATTAGACATAAGAGCTACTCTTTGAGATATATTATGGTGAGGTAATGAACAAGTTATAAATCTTTCGCTGTCGTAATCGTAACACACCGTACCTAATTCGTCCTCGTAAAGATAAATCAACCACGTCTCCGTTTTACCAATTAGAATACGTTTATAAAACTCTTTATAAAAATTTAATATTATATCTCTCGTTTGAATTTTTTGCGTTAAATTTAATTGGTGCGAAATTAAACACGCTTCTAATATTATTCTTTGTATATTTTTTGGTAATTTTGAAATAATACTAGTCGTCATTTGTGGATCCGTAAATAAAAGGTCAATTTTTTCGGGAAGTAAAATTTCGTAAGATTGATTCAACACGGTATCGAACGATTTTTCATTAATAATTAAACCTTCGTTAGAATAATAAGATTCTAACGAATTGCCGTTTCGAGGTTCGGGAGAAATAAATAATATCGATTGATCCATTCTTAAAAACCATTTAAATCCGTATTTATTGCGATACATCGTTTCTGTATTTAAAAGATTATTTATAGCCGTCATAATTTCGAATAAATTTAGATCGTCGAAATCTAAAATTAATTTATTTATATTCGTAGTAAATCTCGATATAAATAATTCGGTTAAATATAGATTAATCTTGGTCGATATATTTAACTGAATTGACGGATTTAAATCGTACGTACTCTTATCCAAATACGTTATCTCGTCGTCGTAAATGTGTTCTCTTGGATTACCATCGCAAATGTACTGACACGGTAAATAATCGCATTCTCTTTGATAATCGTATCCAGATATTTTATTTCTTTTGTACGCTAAAAAACAGTCAAAACTAACTTCTTTTACTACTCTTTCCACACGTTTTATTAAAATGTCTTTGCTTTCAGAAGTTTCGTACATCGTAAGATCAATGCTAGCCGTATCCGTATTTGATGGCAATGAAACGCATTGATATATATTGACATTGATGTTAGAATCTCCTCGTTTTACCATCGCTTCGTGCGAATTAATTCGCCAACCTCTAGCGATTGCCTGGCTAGTTTCCGCGTAATTCCAATGAGGAGTTAAAATATATATTTTACGTTTATTTTTGAAAGTGAATCCTTCGTTTACTACTTTACTACCTAGTAATATAGATATATATTCCCCGTCAATATTATCCGGTTGATTCGACCTATTAATCAATCTTTGGATTTTCTTATACGACGCCGTTTGATTAGTTATTAACGCGTATCGTTTTAATTTAATAGTTTCATTTCCAGTTGCCGCCACGTATCCGTATTGTTCCAATATTTTTGAAAATAAAATTAATCCGCTACCGTTTACGTATTGGCAATAAACGAAACAATTTACTATCTTATCGTTTAAAATATCAGAAATTACCGCAAAATATTTAGAACTCAATCGATTTAAGTTTTCAAGAGGTTTAATATTATTAATTAAATCTCTGCTAGCTTCGTAAACGGTTTTCGTTTTTTTTTTACCTACTACCATTCTAGTCAATGGAACAAAAATTCGTTTTTTAATGTACGTATTAAATCCATCCGTTCCCCACGAACCATCTGGAAACACGAACAACGACGCTTGACGAGAATTATTATAAATACTATGACTATCCACATCCTTTTTATAAGCGATTTCGTAAGCACTGGATTGAAAAGATGTCATATAATCGAGTGCCACGATAAAATATCGTAATCTACCGTATAATTGTCCGTAAAATTTTTTTACAATTTCGGACTGCGCGGCTTTTAAATAAGAAGTTCTACCTTTGATTATATTTTTTAATTCCTGTATAGTATCTTCGCGAATAAATCCATCCTTGTCAAAATATTTATCTATGAAATCCGTAGACGTCGGTAATTGTTTTGAGAGAGGTAAGATTAAATTCATTACGCTGGCAAATTCTTTAGGATCGTCTTTCATCGGAGTTCCGGACATTAAAATAATTTTCCTATGAGGTAATATGTGACATAATCTGTGTAATTGATTATAAATATTAACCTGTTCTTCTATTAAAATATCCTCACCATTTTCGTTTACATCGAATTTATCTTTTATGTTGTGTACTTCATCGAGAATAAATATAAAATTATTATACGTTTTAATAATTTTATCATCCGTCATTTTTTCCAATTCTTTCGCGAATGTTTCGAATGTATGAAAATGATAAAAATCTTTTAATATTTTATTAATTCTGTGCGTTTTTTCATTATCCGTTAATTTGTCGTAATTTTCTGGAATATATCGACCATCCGTACAAATAAACATTAATTCGTGTTTAAAATTATTAAGTAAACCAGTACCTCTGGCTAAAATAACGGCTCCAGTTATATTCGATTCTTTTTGATTTTTATTCGCTTCAATCGTAGCGACAGCTGTACACGTTTTACCCGTACCCATCTCGTGAAATAATAATAATTCGTCGTAACCTGTATTCGAAGATAAAAATAACGAAATATATTTTTGATGTTTATAATAATCGCCTAATAATGATGGAGATTCTTCGTTCTTTTTCAGTTTCAAGTGATAAAATTCCTGTTTTGAAGGAATAATATCCAAAAAAGAATTGTCGGATGAATTTAAATACGGATCTAAGTAAGAGTTATCCACACTGGGAAATTTACCGTAAAATTTTTCAATTTCCATTTTAATTGTCTCTCGGTAAATATTAAAACTGCCTTCGTATTCCACGAGGTAATTTTTTGTCCTCGTGGAATACTATGCCAAAAATAAAACCTTTCGCGCGGAAAAATTGAAATTACGGTGTATAAAACATGGAACAATTGTTTGAAATATGATACGGTATAATATTTGCCCTATATGTTATGAAGAAATAATAGAGGAGTACGTAACTGAGTGCAATCATAAATTTTGCAAAGTATGTATTACGAAATGGGCTAAAATTAAACCTCTGTGTCCGTATTGTAAAACGGGACTTTTAAAGATTATTTTTGAAAACGACATTCCGCCACAATTTTACAGCGTTACCATTGGTACAGGATGTGTGGATGTCCGTCCCGGATCAATTTAAAACAATAGTTTTTGATAGGGAACCTTACGCGCGAAATTGTTTAGACTTTATATTACAACTAGGTGCGATTGGTTTTATAATTTTTTATGAGTTTATTTGGAATTTGTAAGTTGTGAAAATTGAATTACGCGTAATTCAATTTAATATTTATTACGCTTAATGTCGTTTCGGATTAATAAAAATAATATCAGCGATGCTAACGCTTGCGATGCTAACGCTTGCGATGCTAACGCTTGCGCCATATGTTACGAAGAAATACAAGACGAATACGTGACGGAATGTAATCATAAATTTTGTAAAAATTGTATTACGAAATGGTTTACGATGAGACATACGTGTCCTTATTGTAATAAAGAGTTTGCCTATATAGCTACAGAAGATACCTCAGATTTAAAATCTATAGAAGATCTGTTCATAGATTTTTACGTAAAACCGTTAAGAAATGGAATAAAGTATTTCGCAAATCGATATTACAACTAACTCATTAAAAATTGAATTATTTGTGAAATAATTAAATAATAATTCGATAGATATGGATTCAATTACGAATACAACAAATATTTGGAGCTGCGTTCCTGAAGAATTTAAGTCTTTGGTTACCACAGCGCGTCATGTATTGAAACACGCCGATTGTGATACCTTTAAAACCGGTTACGAACTTCAATACGTTCCAAACGAATTAAAAACAGAAGAATTGTGTCGCATAGCGTTAGGTAACAGTGGTTCTGCGGTAAAATACGTTCCACTTAAATTTAAACTGATAACATTACTAGACGTCGCGTGTGCTGAATTGGAACTTGGCAAATTGATCGATCGTGATGGTAAAAGAACTGTTCCGGACCGTACTCAGGAGCAGTTAAAAGCCGCAAATTTGATAAGAGAGTTGATACACGAGTTAAAATGGTAAATTAAATTGTCGACAATTTCATAATCGATAGATTATGAAATTAATATATTATAAATAAAATGACTACAAACTATCAGTGTCAGCAAAGAGCTCCGTACATGATGATGCAACCACCTATGGCATCACCACCACCTTCTCCTTGTCCGCCATGTCCACCTTGCGCGCCTTGTCCTCCAGTATTGAAGAGATATTATAATCCGAAATCATCCATGACATTAGCGTTAGAAATTATACTACCGATTATTATCGTAATTATTTTAATAATTATAGCGTATTACGGCTGGAAATATTATAAAAATGGTGACTGGAATTGGAATGACAACTGGTTTCGTTCCCCTCTACGAGCGCGATACTAACGATCTCAGTCGCAATAAGCCTTTTTCTCAATTTTATCGTACACCGCTTCATAAGTAGATACGGGCTGCCGATTAATACGTATCGATGATATACATCCGACGTAATCGAACCCACCAAACATTATTAATTTATCAATCGACGAATAATTATTACGATCTAATATTAAAAATATTTCTTGATCGCGAAATTGAACCGTTACCTTATTATCGCGTTTGATAAAATTTACGTTTTCATAAATATTTATCGGATTTTCAGATATTTCGGATTCGTAATTATATTCGAGGTGTAATTTATTCTCAGTTGTTAAGATGACGTTAATACAAGGATCTTCGGTACCAATTCGTAAAAGTCTTCCGGGTTTTTTCGGTAAAATAATCATGGAGATGTTAAAATTATTAATATCTATATTTTTCATAAATATCATTATGGAACTAATTAAATTAAAATCGTACGCTTGATGCGCGTTGATGATATAAGTTTGATTATTATGAATAATCGGTGGAATCGCGCGATTCCACACAAATACGGAATAACACAACGTCGCGATTCCGATAAAAGATAATAACGATCCCGTAATCGCGATACAATTGCGTCGGCATCTAGATTTTTTTTCAATTACTTCGTAAGAATCAATGTATTCGGGCATTTTATTATCTTTAATAAATTCTTATTTCGTTTAAAAATGGATTTAAAATTTCCGATAAGGTATTTAGAAATACAGGATTTTTTGCCTAATGGAGACGTTAATCCGGAAATTAATAAACAAAATAAACCGATATTATTAATGATTCACGCTAATTGGTGCGGAGCTTGCGCTCAAGCTAAACCAGAATTTCAAAAATTTGCCGATACGAAATCGATACAATGCGATGTAATACAAATAGATGGAGAACCTAATGAAAAAGCCCTGGTTCCGTTATTACCTAAGATAGTTCCTAATTGGCAAAGCTATCTTCCTTCTTACGTTTTATATTTAAATAGTCACGATAAAATACAATACAATGGAAACAGGCAATCATCCGATTTAAACGATTTTGTAACTAATACTATTTCTACGTATCATTAACGTCTTCGAGTAATTATTAAATAATATTATTTAATAATTACTCTATTTGAATTAGGGAAGGATGAGTACGCAACCTATCGTAAATATTACTAAGTCTTAACCACGTTTTCCTATTATTTTCTATCAACTTCCACTTTTCAAAATAAGTAGTATTTAAAATTATATAAGTATTCGTAGGAATCGTCATTCCTCGACATAGAGGAATAGACAGTGGTTCTACTTTACGCGCGGGAAATGGTCTCATGTGTAAAAAAGTTTCAATTTCAGTTAATTGACTATCAAAATCATTTTGGTGAGAAGCTAATTCTTTTAAAACGTTAATCGTTTGATTTTGATAATTAACAGTGCACAACGGATCAGGTATTGAAAATAGTAGACTATTAATCGTTAACGGTAATGAAAATAGTAATAACATTGTTAGCATTTTTATATAGGAGAAATATTTTTATAACATCCGTCAACTGGAAGACACGTATTTCCATCAGCTCCCAACGCGCTATCCGTAATGCACGTTACTTTACTGGGAAATTTACACATAGAATACACAGGTGATCCACATTCAGCTCGCTGACAATACGTAGATGACGCTTGTTTTGTTGGAACTAAGTATCCGGCGTAATATAACCCGTTATCGATTATACATTTACTCATTTCGGATTTACACGTATACGCTATTGACATGTTTTATATTATAATAAAAAAATTTGAATAATTATGATAATATTTATTAGTATATTTATTAGATATGGGTGAAGTCAATACATTAATTAATAATCAAAGGGTTCAATTACGAGATAGATTTAGAAAAATAAAGATAAATAGATGTAAATGTATAACGATTACGTTGACAATAACGATTCTTTTAATTATCGTAGTAACGTGCGTCTTTAATATAAAACGCGTTGATGAGATAAGTCCAAATTATGATAGTATCGTATCTAATGCGACTGCAGATATAAATATCTTAACAGTCGTTATTCCTGATACGACTATCGAAATGGAAGAAACAACTACGTTTTACGAAACTACTCCCGTCGAAATGGAAGAAACAACTACGTTTTACGAAACTACTCCCGTCGAAATGGAAGAAACAACTACGTTTTACGAAACTACTCCCATCGAAATGGAAGAAACAACTACGTTTTATGAAACTACTCCCGTCGAAACGATTACTTTTTTGAAAACTCCTAAATTAAATTTCAACGGAACGTTTTATTTTCCGATAGAACGCGAAACAGTTCTTCAATTTAGATTTAATAATTTAAATCCAGCTATGGTAACCATTGACGTGATTTTTCTAATGGAATCTTGGGATAACACAATTCAGATATTTCGAATGGGTCAAGATGAATTCTTTTCTATCTTCGTTACACCGGGTCATAACGTAATCTTAAAAACTCGTACTCTATTCCACGGTGAGTACGAACAACGCGTCGTATCTTCATCCCCGAGAACGATCAACTCAAAAGGTGTATATTATCATTTAAACGTGTCTATCGTCGGTGGATATATGAATATACATTACGACGAAGGAAATTTTTTACTCAAAAGTATGCTATTTAGTTCCGACAAAATATGCGCCGATGGTACATTTACGTTCGGGGGAATTTCAGAAAATGGTCATTATTTTAGCGGTATGATGAATAACATACGCGTGAACAACGTCTTAATCACGCCTTAAATAATTCGTCTTTAACGTATAAATTTCTAAAGGATAAAAATCCCTTTAGAAATTTGATTAAAACATTCCAGAGTTAGACATCGTATGTTTAGGATAAGCTCTTTGTTGCCATAATTCGGCGTTACGTTTTCTCAATAATCTTTCTTGTAATTCCGTTCTCATTTTAATCGTAGAATCTAAAAAAGAATTATTTGCCATTTGTTTATAACCATCACCCGAGGTAATATTACCTAATTGTCCGTTAATACCGCTTCCGTATTGAGGAGCCCAACTAAACGCGTCTACGTTATTCCGCGCGATAAAATTTGGCATAGTTACGGCATTAATATCATCGTAAAAAAATCTCGGTTGGCCAGTTGTAGGATCGATATATCCTCTATCGGCGGGACCGTATCCCGTAAATCTGGGATCAAAAACGTTAGATTCGGTTTGTAAATTTAATTGAGAAGATAATTTATTTAATACACCGTTAAGATTATTTTCAGCCGAATACGTTACGGAATTAGGAGTCGCCGCAATTATCGTATTATCGAATTGTTTTTGCATGGATATACCTATATTAGAATTTATAGGTTCGCTAAAATCTGATTTTTCGTAGACTCCGGGTTGTATCGTCTGAGTTAATAATTTATCAGTTGATGAAGGAATAATGGATATGCCGGTAAAAAAGGGTTCGTTATACGTTTCGTTATTCGCTTCGTTATACCCGGTATAAGCTTTGTTAAAATCAAATTCTGATCCTAAATAGCCAGTACGATAACTATCGAAATTAGTTTCTGAGTTAATGTGCGAATGAGTGGTTAATCCAGATGCTTTCCAATGAGTCAGTTCGTGACTCGGTGCGGCAATAATAGGAGGAATCATGGTTTTTATACCAGGCTTCCCAACCAGTAATTGGTTTTGACTGAAATATTCATCATTGAATTGTAAAGGCCTTAAATCGTTACAAAATCTATCTTTAGTAAAAGATGATTGGGATCCAATCTCTTCGATAGACGTATATTTATCTTTACAAGTATTAGTGTAATAAATACATACGATAACCGTTAAACATATTATCAGCGTACTTATACCAATTACCGGGTTAAATAAACAAATAATTACGCTAGAAAGAATAGCTAATCTTGTTATCGCGTTAAGGTTTAAATCTACGGATTTACTCGACTTGGGAATAAAATCGAAAGAAAATAATTGTGATATATTATCCATCCAAAATTCATTCATTTTGTTTTTGGTGAATAATAAAATGATAGATTTCAATAATATGAGAGTTTGCGATTTAAAAGAATTGGCGAAAAATCTTTGTATTGAAAAGTATTATTGCATGAGAAAACAAGAATTAGTCAAACACTTAAGGCATTATGAAAATAATTGTTCGCATTTAACGATAGACGAATTAAGATGTTTAATCGAAAAAAAAGGCTTAAATTGGAAACGTAAATCGAGAAAACAACTTTGTACTCTGCTTCAGAAATCAGAAGAACAGCTCCCGCGTCCGCGTAAAAAATTTGCGCCTCCGTTGCCACCACCGCGAATAATTCCTAGGGTAAAACCTCGTAAAGTTATACCAACAATTTTACCTAGTCCTGCGCTCGTCCCAACAATTTTACCTAGTCCTGCGCTCGTCCCAACAATTTTACCTAGTCCTGCGCTCGTCCCAACAATTCTACCCAGTCCTGCACCCGTGCCAACAATTCTACCCAGTCCTGCACCCGTGCCAACAATTCTACCCAGTCCTCCGATTATTGCATCTATACCGAGAAAAATTATACGAGCGCGCCGTCGTCTTCGACCGCGTACGATTATATCTCCAATCGTACCTCCTCCCATAATTGAAAATATTCCGGAACCATCCGCGCGCACTCGAGAATTAATATATTCCCGGCGAGAAAGTATTAATCCTAAATATACTTCTTCAAAAGAAGAAGAGCCGAAAACGTGCGACTCTACTGAAGAAAGTGAAGAAACATTCGTTAAACAATTCATAGAGCCTTCGGACGTAATAATCGAAGAAGAACCCGTGGAATCCGAATTATCTAAATATACCTTAGCCGAAGAAATATCGGAAGAAGAATTACAGAGACAATTAGCGTTAGAAAGAGAACTAAATGCTACGAGTGCTGATATATTTGAAACGGCTGAAGAAACGCTTCCGTTAACTATTACCGCAAATATTATTAACGAGGACGTCTTAAACGATTACAGAGTAAGTTTAAATAAATATATCCCCATGGATAGAATTGAAAGGTTAAATCAGTTATACGATCAAGTTAAAAGTTACAGCACAACTTGCGATCCCGTCAGTAATACTAAATTTATACACATGTATTCATCGGTAATCCACGTACACATAGACGAACAAAATGATATCATGATATCATTTATCGATGATAGCGTGGCTGATCAACATATTGCAAGATTTACTCGAGGCAGATGTATATTACTTAAACCGTGCCCTACTAACGTAATAGTTAACATTAAAACTCTCATTCAGGATTATTTGAATGACGAGAGAGTCGAATTTGAGAGTGCTTCGTGGTCGATATTAGTTAGGCATAAATATGGTACCGCTGATTACGCCGTTCGGCTCATTGGATTCATAAATACTAGTATAATGATGAGTAACCCGCCATTACCGTATAATTTACCATCGGAACGAGAAGAATATCGATTATACGTTACGTGTATTAATTCGAATATTTTCAAAGGCGACTATTTTATCATGGTCGAATTCGATCCTTACGTCGAAGAAATGGTTATTAAAATATTAAACGACGCTTCTCTAATATCACCCGTGTATACATTAATATATTTACAATTAATTAGAACTATATCCCCGTTAGAATTATATTATAAATTATTTAAACACCTCGAAAATTTCGATTCATTACGTACATTTATGATTAAAGATTCTAATGCTGCGTACGATAGGATTAAATGCTTACGATTATTTAATCTCGATAATATAAGCATACACGCTAAAATTAACCACGCGATATCATTCATAGATCAATATTTATATAAATATATATATAGAAAAAGAATAGATGCCACAGTAACAAAAATTATAACTCAAAATGAACTCAACGTAATGCAAAGATCAGAAAACTCTACGTTACCACCAGATGTTGATATAGAATTTCCGGATGAAGATTGTACGGATATACAATCCATATCTATGCATAGTAATATGATAGTAGTTTACGTATTCGGGAATAATATTTCTATAATGATAATAAATAGCGAAAGAGATAAATTATGGTATAATAAAGATAAAAGAATTATTATCGTTAAACCATTGTTATTAAATGATCTCGATGTATTAAATCCCCTCGTAACCGCGTTACGAGAAATAATAGGAATAGATAATGCCGTACGTATCGAAAGTGAAAATATAATTTTAGAAGATTATACGCAATACGGAGAAGATAAATTATCCTTAGATATCGTTATATCGTTAATTAATATAATAACTAAAGGCATAGTTTTAGACGCGAATCTAGTAATATCTCGATATACTTGGAATTCTAAGTATTACGTTCCGTACGTTGCTAAGACGTGCGTAGGTTTAAAATACGAACGAATGGCATTTCTTCAAATAAATTACGAACCAAGCACCATGGCTATTACAATTTATTTTAATCCGCACAATTACCCTAATAATATTGTACGAGATGGAAAAAATACTATACTCGCGTATCTACAACCTCTTAATCTTAGGGAACATGTTAATTTCTCTGACAATTTACATCCTACTACTTTATATAAATTTTTATCACTTCAATATAAAGCGGCTTTGAACGAAAATTCTACGCAAGTACAAAATTTTGAAATAAAAGATGAGACTAATGTAATTAATTGTATTAAAATTTTAAATCTAGATTTTAACGAATACGCGGATTGTCCCGATATTAATAAGGTAATATATCTTACGGAATTTTATCTACGCCAAAATAATTGGATTAAATACTTTCAAACGTAATAAAATTGAATAATAATGTAATAAAACGTATCGCAATATTATTCATAATGGATATTTGTGGACAATTAGTAAGATTTGCAATATTTGACGAAGCTAACGAGATTAATAAAGAACGTATGGCCGTAGTCGATAAATATTTAACCCAGATACAATTATATTGCGAGCCCTTTATCGTACAATGGATGGACGAGAATCAAAATGACGTTGACGGGAAAATACAAAATTATATTAAAATAAGCGATCAACTATTTTCCGATGAAATTATAAATGCGGGACGAATTATGACGTTTCTTTACTTAATAAAGTTTATATCCGCGCCGTTAAATTTTAACGATAAAAATTTATTTTTTACCGGTATAATTGATCACGTGACTAATCGATTAACGCCGTGGATTCGAGATAATGACGCATTTTTAGATAATATGCCTAAAGATCCGGACGTAAAAATATTAATGAGAACGAAGAAATATTTATTCGCTAGCGCGTGCGTAAGGTTTCTTTGTTGGGTTTATCGGTGTATATAAAATTGAATATTAATTATTAAAACTTTGATTAATATTAATTATGGTTCCGTTAATAATTTTATTATACTTCGGTTGTACGATGGCTACCTCCGAAATAAAAATCGTGGTCGCGACTATTGGAGATAAATATACGAGATTCGATTGTTATATCGATCGAAATATTTTATTCGATGGTATTACGTGGAACAAAACTATGTATAACGGCAAAACCTATACGTATACTTCTCGATTAGATTCGCGCGAAAGAAATACGTACTCGAGAAATCAAAATTTAAGATATGGATTCGTAACTGGCAACGTCGGAAATGATCCTTACTTCGTTATATACGATATTGAGATGATAGATGCCGGATTTTATTCGTGTATAATTAACGGTACGATTTTAAATACGGTTAACTTTGTGGTAGTAAAACAGTCACCGAATTTTGAAACTTTAGATCAGAACTCAGTGAGTCATTCTTTCAGTAAGAGATATTTCGACGAGTTATATTCGTCAGGAATTAATACCGATTTTGAATCCGTTTTAAGTTATAATACTTTTGACGTAACGCGGTGTCATATTTATACGAACGTACCTAGTAATATTACATTTTTAAATCCGGAAATAACGGTCATCACGGAAATAGAAAAAATAGTTTTTTATCGATGTATTATAAATCCCGCTGTAACTTTAGTATGCGTTACGAATGTTAGCGCGAACCACGAAATTACTAAAATAATTTCGTGGGAAGACGTTTACAATTTAACGTATATTTTACCAACGCCTCCAAAAATAAAGTACGAAGATAAAATAATATCGAATTGCGTATTCGATAAAAAAACTTCGGAAATTTTTGTCTTAATTTACGGAGTTTTCATGAATATAGCGCTTCTGACTACTGGTATCATACTCTGTCATTACTTGTATAGAATTGACAAAAATCGCAATAAATTATTAATAAATAATAAATTACGCGTTGAATGAGAATAAAATTGAATTAAAATATTAAATGAGATATCATTTAATATTAAAAAGATGTCGCTATTACTACTATTATATTTACTTATGCCGTGCATTGGTACCCCTATCGAAATGGAAAATAATACCAAAATTATTGTAGTTACCACTGGTACGCAATGGCTTGAGCTCGATTGTAATGCTAACCACATTCCATGGGACTCGTTTTTAACGTGGAATAAAACCATGTACGATGGAAAAACTTATACGTACGGTGAAAGACATACGTTAGATAACGCGTATTCGTGCGATCAACTTTTAAGGTATCATACCGATTCGTACGGAAGACATATAAATATAGAAAAAGTACAAATGATCGATGCCGGAATTTATTCGTGCGTACATAACGGATTAATTCTTAATACTATTAATGTGGTGGTAATAAGAGAAGAAATATATCACAAAGTAAGAGAACCCCCGCATTACGCATTTCTAGACCATCTCGTTACGCATTCTTACGATAAAACGAAATTTGATAATTTATATTCAAATTATGGTATATACGTAATATTTGATTATATGATAAGTTATAATTCTCTCAGTATACCGACGTGTCACGTGTATAAAAACGAGCTCGTTAAAAACATTACGAATAATGATGATTTAACAATTTATCACACGCCAGTAGATAAGGGATTATACTTTACGGTATGGATAAAACCGACCATAGGACTATCTTGCGTTACGAACGTAACTAATGATTTACAAATTACAAAAGTAATTACTTGGGATTCTATTTATACGGACAAATACGTAAGACCCAAGATATCTACGGATTCGTATTTAAACGAAAACGACATCGTTTTAATTATATTTTTAGGATTTATGATAAACGTGATCATGTTTTTCGGAACGGTGTTTTTATATTGGCGCGTAGTGTATAAAAATAACAGGTTTCATTCATGGGTAGAGTATAAAGTACATACCGAATAAAATTACGATACGTACGGTAAAATTAAACGAAACCGTCGATATCGTACTTAATACGACGTCTAAAACGATAGATCTTTTGACGAGTTGCGTACACGAAAACGAGATCATCGTATATCGAAGAATTGCGGAATTTCCAAAGTAAAAAACTTTGGAAATTATAAAAAATTGATTATTATTAATAATATTAAATACGTTAAATATTAATTATGTTAATTATTTTATACGTAATAATGCTCTATTTGAGTAATATAATTGGACTGGAACTTAACGACACGACGATGGAAATTAAACCATTAGTCGTTAAAGTTGGTAATAACGTCGAATTAATGTGTAATACCAATATTCAACCCTGGGAATTACAAGTTGGTATACTTACGTGGAATATAACTCTACATACCGGCAAAACGTATACGTATAGCGATGTATCTTTGTCGTACGTAAGAAATACGTACTCGTGGGAACAAAATTTAAGATATTATCGTTGGTCATTTCCAAAATTTCTCATTAAAAATGTACAGATGATAGACGCGGGTGTATATTCGTGTATAATTAATGGTACAGTTATTAATACTATTAATTTGATAGTTATGAAAGACGAGCTTCGATCCCGATGGTCCGTGTTTCCAATTCAAATAGCAATGCAAATTTGGTCTACTTTTAGTTATAATACTTTTGATAAAACTAATTGTTACGCGAACGGTGACAACGTAACAATTTTGCGAAGCATATTTACTATAACTGAGTTAGAAAAAGTGCAATATTACGAGTTATGGTTTACGCCAAATATGACGCTGGAATGCGGTACAAATGTAAGTCAAAATTATCAAGTTATAAAGGTGATTACCTGGAATGATGTGTTTAACGCATTACTGACAACGTCATCTAAACCAACTATAACGCCAACCGTTGTGCCAAAACCTACTTGTCAACGATTTGAAAAGAAAATACAAAATCTTGACGGTATAATTTACGGATTATCGGCGTCTATCGCGGTAATTTTTATAGGTACTCAAATTTTTTATTACGCCTTTTTCACTAGACGGTTTAAAATTGTAAGAAAACAACGTCGTAGCGTAGAAGAAATTTCCGAAAGATTGACTAATGATGAAATAGATACGCGGGTATAATTTATTTTTTCTTAATTTCTAAATTGTAAATTTAGAAATTAAAAGACCGGAGTAAAGGTCCATCCTAATTTTTTAAACAAATTTGAGCAAATTTTATCGTGAAATAATTTTCTATCCGTCGTTTTCAAAATGGAAAAATCTTCTATTTTACAAGGATACGAATGACGTCTTAACAATTGAAATAATAAATATTGCACGTTCATAAAATTTTTTCTATCTAATTCTTCTTCTTGATCTTTACTATGAAGATTATCGTAAAGAATAACCAATTCTTTAAAATCTTCTATTAATTTATGCTCCAAGTGACTAATATCGTCAGTACGTTTATTAGTCAACGTATAATAAATAAAATTAATATTTTCGTAATGTTTTACGTATTTTAATTCTTTTAAAAACATTAAAATATGTTGTTTCGTAATTTTGGAATATCTTACGTAACAATTTTCAGAATCTAAAATTAATCTGTACGTTTTAAATTTATTATCTAATTCTTTGTACAAAGAATCCGGTATTTTGCAATTTTGCTTTCCTTGAAACTGTTTAATACAATCTTGAAAATGTAATACGCGATTGTAGACAAATTTACCTATGATATTAACTCTAGTGTAATCTAAGTGCGTATGACCTACTTCCAACATAGTAACGTGCGTCGAACATTTTAAACACGTCTTGCCGCAAACTTTATCGGATTCGAAATCGTTAACATCCGTATTGCCGCACGTTAAACAACATTCCAAATGCGGATTTATATTTTTAATATTAGGTAACTGCACGTTCAACCATTTTTTTCCTACAATCGTAAATTTAACGATATCGATAAATTCGTTCGTAATTACTAATTTTTGATCCAACACTACGCGTTCATTTTTACAAATAGGAGTTTTCAAAATAGTAACGTAATTATTAATTAATTTAATCGTTTGAGATAAATATAAATCTTTTTCGCAATTTATTGAAAGATTATTATTGAGCTCGTTTATTTCATCGATTATACGATTCATGATCTCCGGTAATAAATTACCGGTATTAATCAACGCCGTTAATTCGTTTAATTTATTCACGGTATCGTTAATTTCTTCGTTAAATCTTGCTAATATTACGTTATTGATAGATATAATATTTTTATTCATTTCGTTTCATATTAATTAAGAAAAACTTTATTTAAAAATGTAATTGATATAAAAATATGATTTACATAGTGTCCCATATTACAAATACGGTAGTGAAAACTTTCCACTACCAAATCGTATTCGAATTTGATGATATTTTGGAAGAAGATTATGACATAATCGATACGATAGCGGTTTTCGTACCGCTTAGTCGAATTAGTGATACGAACGTATTTGTTAAAAAAATATATGACAATTTGTTAAGTATAATACCCGCAAATATGACGATAAAATACGATAATTGGCGCGGTCGTTATGATCTCATCGATGTCATGTATCGTCGTGAAGATTTAACGCTTAATGATACTGAAACGTATACAATTTATATATTACCGTACATTAAACTAGCATTGTCTACCAATTACCATTCTTCTACGTTAGATCCAGTTTGTTGCGAGTTTGAACGGGATTATACATTTTTAGTTGTAGGCCCGCATGATACCGGTAAGTCGTGCTGGATTAATAGAGTATGTAACGGTACGTATCCAGCTCCAATTAAATTTTCGACTCATCACAGTTGTCAAATAGCAAACGGTAGATTTAATATCACATTTATAGAAAGTAACGAGTTAAGATGCGATTCTCATATCGATGGTATAATTATTATGTTTAACTTAAAATCCGATGAATCATATTGTGAGGCGCAATTGTTAAAATATGAATGCGCGAGTACATTTTCTAATGTACCTATAGTTTTTTGTGGTAATATGTATATGTCGTCCGTAGCATTATTAGAAGACGAAGAAATGTTAAAATTACCTTTTTATAAATTTTACGATACGTGTAAATTCGTATTTTTAGATGGAAAAAGTATGTTGAATTTGGATCAGCCATTCGTATATTTAATTACGAATATATTAAAAAATGAGTGTAAAAATTGAATTATAATTTATAAATTCGTATAGATTATAATTAACATGGTGGTATACACATTTTTAGTAGTTGGACCTCACAATTCGGGTAAATCGTGCTGGATTAACAGAGTATGTAACGGTACGTATCCAGCTCCGAACCAATACCCGAATTCCTTCCATTGTTCGTTTAACAACGGTAAAACTATTTACGTACAATTCGTAGAATCGAATACTTTATTAGAACAGCCTCAAATCGATGGCATCATTGTAATGTTTGATTTAAAATCTAAAGAGTCTTTCGATAACGCGTTGATTTTGAAATACAAATCTATTAATTTGCCCACGATATTTTGCGCGAATGTTATTTCGAACTCTTGGCAAGGTCAAATTGAAGCATTCTTATATTTAAATAAATGTAAATTAGTTGATACGTGTAAATTCGTATTAATGGATGGTAAATCCTCTTATAATCTCGAAAAACCATTTGTATATTTAATAAGACAGTTACAAGGTAATGAAAATTTAGAATTAACCGCATCTTCTTCATTAATTTTATTTCCTAGTGTACTTGATGATACGTTAAAAAGACGCGGAATATTTTAAATTATAACGTTAATCGCGTTATAATTTATACTACTATCAAGTACATTAAGAAATATTCTCGTCTGCAAAAAAACTATCATTCTCTTATGGTAAAAGAATAAAAACTTGGCGTCGTATTCCACGACGGCGTTATTATGTTCTTTGAATAGTTCTATGTATTTCTAATATTTTATATAATTTACGAAAAATTCTATTCATTAATTCTTCATCCCGTTTACATTTTTTATCCGTAATATCAAACGGTTTGATTTTAATACATTTCAACGGTTGAACTTGATGTACGTCTGGATGATCGTCGATAATATACGTATTATTTAAATTATAATCGATACCGAATAAATTTTTTAATTCTGATAAATTTTTTTTCGTTTGCGTTTTTTCATGACATTCGTGACAATGATAAGAAAATAAAATATAATCTATTTTCCTCTCGGGATGATTTTCCAAAATAAATTTTTCGATAACGTACATCGCGTAAGTTTGAGACGCTGCTGTCCATATCGATACTCGAAAATTTTGAAACAAAAAATCGAGAAAATCTTGTAATCCCGGTCTTTCGAATATTTTATAAGAATTTTTCATGTGTTCCCATCGAAATATTTTCATGTGTTCTTTTATCCGTTTACATTTTTTCTCTTCGGTTTTATCTATAGCCGAAATCAACGTTTCGTCAAGATCTAGTATAATATTAATTTCCATTTTAATTATTCAAAATAATTGAATAATTCGCGTCTACAACGAAAATTATAAATCGTAAACGTCGTAATCGAATAAAGTACCTCGACGATATTCTTTTACATCGCGTAATAAATCCGGTGGTAACGCTAAATCCGAATTTCTTTCGAATTCATTATTAGAATAATGCAAACTACCAACTCGTTGTAATGCTAAATGCCGTAATGATGGGACGACAAAATCGTCCATGAGTAGTCGTTGAACGTGCGGTTTTAGATAAATTTTGTATAATTCCACGTAATTGAGAGTTAAATCTACTCGAAGATACGTAATGTATATACTATTTAAAATTCCACGGTCAGTTTCGTAAGATATAATCATATTTGTAGGTATCATACTTATTAAGTCATTATACATTTTTTTACTAAACGTGTTAATATCGTAATATTTTATCGGTACGTGTATTTCGAATGTATCGATAAGTTTGTAGGTTTCTTCATTAACGTCTTCACCGGCGAAAACTATTTTATAAGAAAAATAAATACTCGGTTGTAATATATTCGCCAGTACGTAAATCATAGTTTTATTAATACTAAAATATTTGAATATTATTTATCATTCCAATGATAAATAATATTTAAATATGGATATACGAACAATATTAGAACTAGTTCCGCATCCGCGTAATACGTTATTACGCGCGGGTTTATCTTTTATCATCGTAAGTTTATATCCCATGAAAGATCTAACTTATATTATTATGAGTTCTATATGTTTTCATAATAATCAAAATGGGACGAGTTCGGAGTGTCAATCGTTTACGAAATTATTATACGATAATGGATACGAACTCGCGATATCTTGCATTTGCCTTTTATTTTCTATCGGTTTAATATACGGTAATATTACGTGGAAAATTAATTTTATGTCACCGTACTTGATAGCCGAATTAATACAATTATGTCATTCAATTTTTCTTCTCGTCATAATTTGCATTCAAGATTCAACCATTAAACGATGGTTGAAACATATAACGCCGATTCCTGTAATACAATATTCAACTTTTGAAACGACGACCGTTGGGATATATATCGTCAGTCTACGAACGATGTGTCTATATCTCATGTATCGTAGATGTAAAGATATAATTATAATTAGGTCCAATGAAAATGACGATGTTTTACCCGTAAGTATTGAGTCGCAGCGATGTTTACAACCTCCTCCTGAATATGCTTCATTAGATCTAACCACTTCTTCTGTATAATTAGACAGAAGTAAAAATTGATTTTATATAATATATTATATAAAATTTAAAACGATGCCGATCATAATCGATACATCCAGAGATAATTTATTTGATAAACACGGTCTACTGAGATTAAGAGATTCTTACATGATGCCTCACGAATTATCACCTCAAGAACGATTCGCCTTCGTTTGTGAAAAAATGGCTACGAATGAAGAACACGGTCAAAGATTATACGATTACGCTAGTAAACATTGGTTATCATTGGCTACTCCTATATTATCTTACGGTACTACAAAAAATTCTTTACCGGTGTCGTGTTATCTATCTTACATGGAAGACACGTCTAACGGCTTAGTAGATACTTTATCAGAAGTTAATACGTTATCTATGGCGGGAGGAGGTGTAGGAATAGGAGTTAGTATTAGATCAGCTGATAATAAATCAACGGGTGTAATGGCTCATTTAAAAATATACGACGCGTCGTGCATCGCTTATAAACAAGCGGGAGTTCGACGCGGTTCGTACGCCGTCTATCTCAATATAGACCATCCGGATATTATTCCATTTTTAGAAATGAGAAAACCGACTGGCGATCATAACATTAGATGCTTAAATTTACATCACGGAATTAACGTTACGGATAAATTTATGACGTTGATAGAAAAATGCGTACATAATCCGGAACAAGACGATACGTGGGAACTGATAGATCCTCACACATATAAAGTAGTAGATACTATATCGGCTAGAAATCTATGGCAACGGATATTAGAAACGAGACTTAAAACCGGAGAACCTTATTTATGTTTTATAGATACCTGTAATAGACTAATGCCTCCTTTTCAAAGAGAAAAAGGATTAAAAATTAGTCAATCGAATTTATGTTCCGAAATTATTTTACCGACCGGTAATGATCGTACGGCGATTTGCGTGTTGTCTTCGTTAAATATTGAAAAATACGACGAATGGAAAGACGACGTATTATTCGTTCGAGACGTCGTCGAAATGTTGGATAACGCGATTTCTATATTTATTAGAGACGCGCCGATTAGAATTTGGAAAGCGAAGAATTCGGCGGAAAAAGAAAGAAGTATAGGAATAGGTATATTAGGAAAATGCGCTTACTTGATTAAAAATAATGTTGAATTCGAATCGGATAAAGCGTTAGAAATAACGCGGCAATTTATGGAAAATATAAAACGAAAAATAGATGAGGCTAATTATCAATTAGGAAAATTGAGAGGAGAACCGGAAGACGCTAAGGGTACCGGTAGAAGGTTTTGCTGCACGATGGCGATAGCGCCTACGGCTTCTACTTCAATTATAATGGGAAATACGTCTCCTAGCGGAGAACCGTATAGAGCGAATGTATATCGACAAGATACCTTATCTGGGTCATTCATAGTTAAAAATAAATATTTAGATGATTTAATTAAAAAAAAAGAATTAAATAAAGACGAAATTTGGAATGAAATTATAAATAATCACGGATCAATTCAACATTTACATCAGTTTACGACGCACGAACGTAATCTTTTCAAAACAGCTTTTGAAATAGATCAAAAATGGATCTTAAAACACGCCGCCGTCATGCAAAATTATATCGATCAATCTCAATCGTTAAATTTATTTTTGTATCCGATCGTTGACGTCAAAATTTTACACGATTTACATTTTGACGCGTGGAAATTAAATTTAAAAACGATGTATTACGTTCGATCTACGAAAATTACGAACGTACCTCAAGAAGTTAAATATTGTAAGTACGATAAAAAAAAGTCGATTCAAGAATGTCACGTTTGTGAGTAACGCGTTGCGAAATTTAAATGAGTTTTGAAAATGGAACGATTAATAAATACGTTGCGCGAATTATCCGCCGAAAAGAAATATAACGATAAATATTATTACGATAGCGATCACGTCGCTAGTCTTTTATCGATTAAACATCACAACGTATACATCGATAATTACGTAAAATCGAAAGATAAATATTTGCGCGATAACGGTATTACGTATATAACTGTATCAGGAATACGTACGCTCATCGAAAAATCTAATATAAGATTTAATTTATAATTTTATTTCGCGACGAAATAAAATTAATAGTTTATGCTTTTATAATAAAAATGATTTTAATATTTTTATTAAGCTTCGTTTATTTATCATCAGGAGAAAATATTTTCCTCCATCCGAATGATGTGTATACGGTAAAATGCGAATTCGCTAATGTAAATTTTTCTCATTGGGTCAAAAATAATAAGATATTTGACCCCGTTTACTCGAGACATAAATTTATAGATAATAAGGATTTTATCATAGATCCCGTCACCTACGATGATTACGGTATCTATTATTGCGTTAATAAAGATGATAATAGTTCTAACGTTATTAATATAACGATATGGTCATTTTCTGAGGTAAAATCGCACGATGATTTAGAAAACCGTACTCGAATCGATTTTAATATGATAGTAAAATCGCATGATACTAACATTTGTATAAAATGTTATAAGAATGATTTAAAAATAAATGTCGTCGTTTCGTATATACCTCGACGCGTAAATGATGAAAATTATAATTTTACCTTTCATATATATCAATATCCTGGTACGAATTCCACGTGTCTAATTCGCTTAGGGCAGGATTACGATACTAATTACGAAATAGAATTTATAAAAGAATTTAATAGCTTAATCGAAGATAAGTTTACATCGTTTCCTTTCACCGTACAACAAAAATTTACTTTAGCTCAGAATGAAAATCAAAGTGGGACTAATTTAAAAAAATGGAGTATAGTTGGATTATCAATCGCTTGTATTATTATCGGCTGCGTAATTATATGTTGTCAGTTATGCCGCCGTAAAAAGAATTCGATCATTTTATGATATAAAAGTGTCTATTACGTAATCAACAGTTGGTACCGGTTCAGAAAAATATAATTCGTAAATCATTCGACTAGCGATTAGATATCTTACCGTTCCTATCGTATTATTTATGACTTGTTTATAACCGAGTCTAGATAATTTTTCATTAATAGGAGTCTTTAAGGCTTGATGCTCGTTATTTTGCCACGTTTGTTCGCCACCGACGATCATTCTGATTACGTCTTGAATATCTTCAAAAAAGAACGTAACGGGAAATTTCATAAAATTTGTCAAATTTACAATTCTATCGGCTGCAATATCTACCGGACCAAACGTATTAGATTTGGTCCCCGTTATGACCTCAAAATTACCTTTTTGCCACTCCACTATTGTTGCCGGTTTTATCAGATATTTATCTTTTGAAAATACTAAATCGTATTTACACGTAATCGGTGATAATTCTACGTCGTTATCGTTATTACTAATTACCTCTACCATACGAGATCCGTAATTTTTGTTGGAGGAATACACGGGAGAATAACTTTTCGATACTCCAAAATCCGCTAAATAAAATATTACTCCTACATTTTCTACGTAATATTCGACGCCCGCTATTACGTATTTAAAATACCCTCCTGGTTTTACCAATGAATATAACGTATTTTGACTTTTAATATCTCTATGACAAAGACCCATTTTACTGTGGATACAATGTAACGCTGATAATAATTGGTATATCATGCTATTAGCTATATTACGAGTGATTATATTATTCGCGGCGTAACTCATTAAATCCCCGTTAGCGTATTCCATAAAAGTAACGTAACAAGACCCCATCGGTTGTTTTATTAATTTACAACCGCTACACATGGCCAATCGATACGCGATTATAAAATTTTGTGACGATTTATTGAAAAGAAAATTATTAACTAACGTCATTAATTTATATTCGGCGGGATACGTATTTCGAGGTATACTATTCCATCTTAACGTAGTTTTGTTTAAATTCTTTTCTTCCTCAGGAGTTAATAACGCTTCCTTTATTACTATTGATAAGCGATTTTTTAATGTTCCCGAATATACGTTACCAAATCCTCCGCGTCCTATTAATTTTATATTTGGTAAATTCCGTCTAAATTCCGTACTTTTTCCCGACGCGCATATTTTCCATTGATCAGTTGGAATTAATTCCAACTCGTTAATTATCAATCTTCGCGATACCAATCTTTTATCGAGAAATGATGACGCGGATTGTAAATCTACGTCTAACTTTTGAGGAGAATCCGTAAATTTAACGGTAATCGCCTTAGAAAATGTAATATTTTTTGTTTTTTGCGGAATTTTTATCGTCTGTGGAAAATTTTGATAAATGTTCATATTTTAATAATGCAAAAGAATGTATTATTAAAATGACAACGCGACCGATTATTTTTGGAAATTCTGGACATAATAGACCCGTAGCTAAAATTAATCCTTTTATTATTGAAGAATACTACAACGTGTTTATTTATTGTAGTTTAATTCCCGATGTATCTAATAATTATTTATTCGAAATACGCGTTGAGGAATTACACAATTCACCGGATTTAAATTATAATTTGGAAGCGGTTATACACGTTCCGGATAATCTCACTTTAACGGAATATAATATATTCGATTTTATGAATCATTTATACGAACAATTATTAAATTATTATTACTGTATTCTTACCGCGGATGATCGTATATTATTTCAAATATTCAGCATTGAAATAGATACTGGTAATATGTTTCCCAGACAGATCGTAGTAAATCAAGGAATTGAAACGGTTCGCGAATTTATCACCGCGATGGCGATGTAAAAATTGAATTTGCGATCTTAAATATAAATTAGATAATATTAAAATGGAATTACTTAAACCGTTAAAACTTAAACTGATAAGAAGTTTGAATGTGGAAGCGATATTGCCGTATCTAAGGGCTAATGACGCGATGACGAAAACTGATGAAGAAATATGTCTACACATGGTGACTAGTATGGCAAAAGCTAGTAAACTTATCGACATACTTACGATGAAATCCGGAGTAACGACATCTAGTAGTGAAAAGATGTTGCGGAAATTCGTCGAAGCGTTGTATCAGTCTCATCAAGTCGAATTATACGATTTAATTATTAATAAAGATGTAGCGGGTCACGTTAATTCTGTTCGACCCACGGAAAATATGTCGCCACCGGTAGAAGGTCTTTTCTCACAGTTTAAAAATATTGTGGATAATTTGAAGCCGATTCAGTTATTCGATAGCTCCGATAGAGCTATCGAAAATTGGAAAACTAGTTTTACCGCATTTTCGATTAGTCAACCGAGATCATCTTTCTGCATTAAAGAACTCCCGTACTTGATAGCGTATATAGGTGGAACTTACGCTGAAGATACGGTGTTGACTTGGCCAGGCGCGCCTAGTAAAAGCGAATTTCAAAGAAATTTGAGAGTATATAAATTAGAAATAGCGGATATATTAGACGCGATTCGAAATTTAGATTGCGGTGCGGTCCATTTCGTAATAAATACTAACGACGAATGTAAAATTAAAAAGTTATTACAAGCGTGCGGCGTACAACAACATAATACTAATGATGCCATCGAATTGATTTTAAATCCGATACAATTAGGATCAATAAGCGAAAATTATCAAAAAATAATAGCGGCTATCATTCATCTAATAAGCGTCGTACGAGACTTTTCTTTTATCATTAGAAAAACTCAAGTACCGAGGCCAAATAGTTATTTGTACTATAACGCTTCCGAAATGACGGATTCTCCCGTTATTTTTACCGCGAATCGCGCGATGTTTAAAAATATAATAGAACGAGATGAGTCGGTTACGTCGATAAATTTACCTACTATCTCACAAACGTGTCCGTGGTTATAAATGCATAAATTTTTTATTTCTAAAGTTATATTAACTTTAGAAATATATATTTAATAATTAACACCTAGATCGAGATCTCGATCTCGATCTTCTGGAACGGGATCTCGATCTCGATGGCGCGCATCGTAGCTTATCCGCTTTATACATTGTGCCTAGTATCCGACTGATTTCTTTCATAGGAAGACCAGGATTAGCGGCTCTAACTGATGGTCTATGTTGCGCCGCGTACGTGAAATATCTATTCAATGGTCGCGGACTACACGACCGTCGTTTTACTTTTTTAGGAGAACATCTTGGGCGAGAACACACTGGACCACTAGATCTAGATCTAGATCTCGAATACGAATTAGACGCGTTTCGTCTCAATAAACTAACGAGTTGGGCCTTTTTTAAATGACTATACGTTAATCCTTTACGTTTTGCCGAATTGATTAATTCGGGCATACACATTTGTTTATACGATCTTCCCATTTTCTTAAAAGAAAAAAATTAATTTTAAGATGAAAAATCTTAAAATTAACGTATCTATATAACGTTATTGAATCAAGTTACGAACCAAATAGCGATAGAATTATCTTCTAATTCGTTTTTTTGTCGTTCGCTTTCCATTTGAAGTAGATGTCGTTTAAAAATATCGCTATCCGCGAATCCCAATTGTTGATCAATCGTAAAATGTTTCCTTATACTCGCCGCGCTTATCGCGAATAATGATTTCGGAGTAGTCGCTATTTTATGTATGATTGGATCCAACATTAATGTTCCGGCAATGATAAAAGATTTTTTTAATTTATCGTATTGAGACGATCTCAATACGATATCGAATATCTCACTTATATATTCCAATGACGAGTTAGTTTCGGGAATGGTTTCAAAATCGCGTTTAATTACGTTAAAAAATTTTTTAATTACATCGTTTACGTTATCGTTTATATTCGAATCGGTTAATTCGTATAAATAATTGGATAAAATTTTTAATTTAGTAGCTGACGTTGGTATATCCTGTCCAATCGCGATACCAAATTTATAACCTAAAGCTGCCCCAAGTTTTGATAGCCGAGTGAATAAACTACCATAACCTAAAGATATTGACAAATGAGTTGGCATAGCGATATCTTCGAGCGATCTGTACAACCTATACTCTCTGACCAACGGAGACCTCCAAAACGGATATTCACCCTTCATAAGATCTCTCATCCGCCAGTGCATATTTAGTGGATGCTTTATAGTCACGATAGCTTCTCCGATTCCTAAACCAATTATTATCGGTACCGCGGTACCGATAATTTCTCCGATTCCACCTCCTGGAATAAATCCGCGTTCTAATTTGATACCGTAACCTAATATAAGCTGTACGATATCGTTTATTATTTTAGAATCGCTACCGGTTACTATTTTATAATTACCGGTGATACGATATAATAAATACGTAATGTCTCTCGCGGTATTTTTAATAATAGAATATACCAAGTCTATAGGATTTAATTCGCCAACCTCGGTATCCGCCGCTTTTGCAACCCAATAATCGCAAATATTTATTATCATTTCGGTGTATTTAGGTATTTCCATTTTAATTATCGGAACATTTTAACTCGTATCATTCCGAGAATCTAGCGCGATTTGCTTCAATCTTGATTTTGAGAAGTACTATTATTTAATCATTTTAAATATCGCGCACGCTAAAAATATTATAATTAATATGGCAATTAATGCCATGATTATTTCTCTCATTCCACCGGGACCCCACGGAGACGGAGGAGACGGAGGAAACGGAGGTACTGGCGGTAAAGCAGTTGGCATCGTACTAGTAATTGGATAATACATTTGACTACTCATTTTATTAGTAAAATTTTTATTTTTTAACCGGTGGAACCGCGGCTGATTTTTTACCGTATACGAATACGATGATCGTACCTAATATACCGAGTACTACGGCGCCAATACCGGAATATAATAACCATTCTGTACGATGGATTACTTTAAATCCGGAACCGTTCGTAGCTGCTGGGGCGGCGGCGTACAGCCCGGGACCGCTAACTTGTTTATAAAACGTCCAAATTTTATCACGTTTATACGTATTAAAATATTCCGGCGCGTTTTGAACGTAGACTATTATAAAATCTCCATCGTTTCCCGGATCAGTCGCTTGAGGAACCGTTTTTCCGACGGATACTTTCGTAAATTTAACGTCTATTATCGCTTGATTATGAAACCAATTACTTTTTAATTGGTACCATTCCGACGTAGTTAAATCGATATAACAATCTCCGTCCAATATATTAGGAATTGTAGCCGGGGGTGGTCCCGCACCAACGTATACTACAGGCACTCTCAACATACTAACGTTATCTTGTTTTATATCAGACATGCATTCGTTGGAAACGCTGGTGTAAAATTTCGTTTGAGGAGGTATTACGTTCGTGTACGCGCCGGTGTTGGTCACGTTTAAGGCTTTCCAATCGAATGCGACGCAACTAGTATCTTGCATACAATGATTTCCAGCGGTCACGGCATTTGCGAACGTCGTGTCAATAATAGGTTTAGGAGGTTCGAATAAACACGCGTCCGTATTTTCGATGAAAGTAGAATACGCTTTCATAACTATTATTTCTGTGTAATAAAAATAATACACCATGAGTAGAATGACTCCGACAACCGCCATAATAGGAAATAAATATTGTAATACGGCTTTGCCGCCTACAACTCCGCCGATAACGGGAACTCCGATTAATATTCCAAACATCGCGACTAAAACCCACGCGGAAAGTCCTTCGGCCGTAGCGGACGAATCTTGTTTTAGTTTTAAAATAATATCTTGAATCGCCTGAGAATTATTTACCGCGTCTTCTATACACGATTCCATCACATTCGCCATCTGTTCCATTAAATTATTTTCAATGGTCACCGATCCGATAGTATGTTCCACCCAGATTTCTTGATTTTGCTCAGCCATCACAGCGCATTCTTGTCCGATCTTCGTCGTAATTTCTATGGTGGTATTTATCAATAAATTCATATCGTTGTCCGCTTCAGAAAATTGTCCAAGGTTTAGACCCGATACTAACGACTTGGCTAATTGCGAAACTTCCAATGCGAGATTTTGTTGCGCTGAAGACGTAGACAACGCCGCGAATAAAGCTTTCATATTTAACGAAGCTTTTTGGATCATTTTATTCCCTCGAATTATCACGTCACCGTGCGTGTCTTTAATGTAAATAATTTGACTAGAATCATAACTAAGTTTAATTTTTTGAGTTATATCCGATGTTATTTTAGCAACGGCATTAACTACCACATTCATTACATTCGAAGATACTGCTCCTCCCATATTTTTACAGTAATAAAGTATTAAATTCATAGTGAAAAATATGAATTTAAAGGATTATAAATATTAATATTATAATACGAATGTTGAAGATAAGCGCGTTAATTTATTTTTCATTACTAACCGTTCTAGGATCCAATGACATTTTATGTCTGGTAGGAGATACTATCCAATTGTCATGCAAATCTGACCTACCGCTCGACGTACGATGGACGTTAAAGCGCCCCAATGATTTAATAGCTCTCGAAATTTATAATGAATCCGAACGATTTTCGGTTCATCGCGACTCTAACGGGTTTCAAAATTTGACGATTACAAACGTTCAATTCGAAGACGTAGGGAACTACGAATGCGTAGATAATATCGAGAGAGTACGAGCAACGCGACTATCAGTACTTTCGTCTTTTCGTTGTAAATATTACACAAAATTTGATGAAATTCTTACGGGAAATATTTGCGGATTAAACTTTCAATCGGATGATCTCAATTTTTATTGCGATTTTAAGTTTAAATCACACCTAGTCGATTCGTATATAACGATGCGAGACGGTAATCGAAGCGTTCCATGCGATACCGATATTCTTCCGAAAAACGATGGTATCGTCAGAACTTTTTGCTATATATCTATCCCGGCAACTGAAATATTACGTCAACCGCGAGTAACTTTTATAGCGAATTTAAACGGATCGTTATCGCAACGAGGTATTCTTTATTGGACTTCTTCTATTATTAACATTAATATACTTTACTTCGAAAACTCCGCGGCTTTACGGGTTAATGAAAGCGTTTGCCCTCCGATTGTTACGTCTCCGTCTCTACGAACCAATCTTAAATGCGATTACGCGTGGTATCACGAAGAAACTGGTACGGTAAAAGCGGATCGTAATTTGACGATAAAAGAATATTCGGAAAACGTCCGAGGAACGTGGACGTTTAATCCTAAATGTTACGTGAGAGATAGACTATGTATAGATTTAATTACTGAGAAAATAATTATAGAATGTCCGCGAGTTATTTCCAAGTATATATTTCAAATCCTAGCTTCTCTAAGTATTCTTATATTAATCGCCGGTATCATCTGCGCGTTTTATTGTTTATGCAAGCGTGGGAATACATCGGAGTCCGAACCAGAAAGAGTTAGACTGAGTTTTCTCACGCAAATACCTACAAACGAATTTTGACCGTTTATTTCCAAAAACGGAGAAATCTCGTGTAATACGAGATTAGCTTTATTACTTCAGAACATTCGCGGTCTAGTAAGTAAAGGTTAAATAATTGAATTTAAATAATATTATGACTAATATTATTTAATAGAATGACTTCTAATACGCACAAACGAAATTGTTTGAAGAAAATAATTCGTAATAATCTAAACGTTGAATTGTATCAATCGATACCGATAAAATACGTCGACGTAAAATTATACGAAAAGTTGATTAAAATAGACGGGTTAATGTTGCGATGTATACCGAACGAATTTAAAACCGAAGACTTATGTATAGAAGCGATTTCGGAAAATGGTTTGGCGTTGCAACACGTACCTATTGAGCTGATAAACGCAGAATTATGTTTATTAGCCGTAACGTCACGCGCGTTAGCTCTTAAATTCGTTCCAAGCGAATTTCTCACGAAAGAATTATGTATAAAAGCTGTGGAAATGGACGGGAGTGTAATAAAATACATTCCGGAGACTTTTAAAGATGTAGAAATGTATACGCTAGCGATTAAATCAAAAGGCTGGATAATAGAACGCGTACCCTACGACTTAATAACTTCTGAAATGTACGAACTAGCGATTACTAGCGACGCGTGTATTTTGGAGTACGTTCCCGAAGAATTTTTAACGGAAAAATTATGCTTAATAGTTGTTAGTAAGAAGGGTATGATGTTGAAATACGTACCAGATAAATTTAAAACTGTTAAAATTTTAGAAACGGCTCTTAATCAAAATGGAAACGCTATCAGGTATATTTCTCCGAATTTACAAACTAACGAATTTAAAATACTCGCCGTAACTAACGACGGGTTAGCGCTGAAATTTATATCCGATGTAACGTTAGAAATTTGTAAATTAGCGATTTCTCAAAATGGCCTCGCGATAGAATACGTATCGGAACAATTTATAAAAGATGTACTCGTCACAGCCGTTTCTCAAAACGGATACGCTATTCAGTACGTGCCTAATTATTTAATTAATGAAGAAATATGTCATCTAGCGATTTCTACTAATTATAACGTACTTAAATACATTCCCGAAAAATATAAGACGAAAGAATTGTGTAAATTAGCCGTATCGTATAACGGTGAGGCGTTAGAATTCGTACCGCTACAGTTCAAAACCGAAGAATTATGCGTGATAGCCGTAAATAACAACGGCAAATCGATACGCTACGTACCTGATAATCTTAAATGTAAAAAAATTTACAGATTAGCCGTGATTAGATGTTACGAAGTAATAAAATACGTTCCGAGAGAGTATAAAGATAGAGAATTATTTACCATCGCGGTTTCACAAAACGGATCGCAATTAAAATACGTACCGAATTATATGAAAACTTTAGAATTGTGCGAAATCGCGATTAGATCTAACCCGTACGCGATTAAATTCGTTCCTCATTATCATAAATCGACGTATTTATGCGATCTCGCGATTTCTTTAATAAACGAATACGAAATATCGGATTTATACGAATATCAAGAATATATAGTTGCCGCCATTACGAATAATACGGCTCCATCGTACGCCATTAAATACATTTCTAATAAAGCCAAAACGTTAGATGTATGCATGATGGCAGTAACTAGCAATGGAATAATGTTGCGATACGTTCCTAAACATTTAATCGATGAGAAAATGTGTAAATTAGCGGTGTCTAAAACCGCGAGAGCATTACAATTCGTACCGAGTCATTTAAAAACTTGCGAAGTGAAGAATTTAGCTATGAGTCATAGTTCGTGGGCTATGAAATACGCGACGTAATTTTACAATTTAACTATTCCCCAATACGTTAATTTAGGATCCGCTACGACTAATTGAGGGAAAAACGAATGTCTTAAACTAACTCTATAATCTTTTTCGAGATACCATACGAATGAAACTAAGCACTGTTTATATACTTCGTGAGTTTTTATATCGTACGAAGTAACATTTTTATATAATTTTCCCGTTTGTAAACATTCAATCGGCGCGATATAAAAATACGTTCCTTTCTTTGTGTTAATATTAGTTATATCTATATAATATCCAGTTGCTTGAAGTAACGAATGAAATGTCATGGAAGCGTATATAAAATATAAACCTTTTGATTTAACGGTCACCGTTCCTTGATAAGTTTGATTATTATATCGTAACATTTTTTTAGTAGAATTGGAAACCCAGTCGTCTTCGATCCAACGATCGTATCCGAAATATAAATTTTTAGTCGCCATATCGGGCAGTGACACGTAATGAGCGGCTATTGTCCTGTATTCTAAGGCTAAGCCCGTCGTAAAAAATGGTACGAGAAGTAATAACGATAACATTTTAAATTAATATAATTTTAATTACCATTTTATATATAAAGCTTTATAAAGCTTTATATATAAAATGAAGAAACCTCCCTACGACTTCCGTCGGAACATTCGCGATTTATTGCTCTTAGTCTTGGTAAGTAAAGGGTTAAATTAACATTATATTTTTATCATTCCCCAATACGCGAGTCCGGTATTATTCACGATATTTCTCGCGTGATAATTATCAAAATAAATCGTATCATATTTTTTTAATTTGGTAACGAAAGTAAGAGTACATTGGTGAAATACTCCATGACTCGCGGGATAATCCTTCAAATCGCCTCTCAATTGTTCCGTAACTATGCATTTAACCTTATCTACGTCGGATATTTTAACGTTAATGCCCGACATTCTACTCAAATCATAAAACGTAATGAAGGCGTATATAAGATATATTCCGCCTTTATGAACCGTAACCGTGGTATCGTTCAACCGTAAAATGGATTTCGTTTCATTATTAACCCAATCATCTTCTACCCAATGAATGTTAGTTGATTCTCCGTATTCGACGAGATAATGAGACGCTATTTTACCGGCGTAAATTGGGGCGGTAATAAATGTCAAAAATAATATTATCGATAACATTTTAATCTACGAATATTATTTTATTACGCATTCGTAATAAAATGTCTTTTACCTCTACCAGGAAAATGCTCTGATAATTAAAGGGTTAAAAATGTTTAGTCAAGTTAATACAAAATGAACAACGTGACGAAACGAATAGATCCTATTTGCGAATCTCAAACGGATGTAGGATGTTTACCCGTAATTAACAACGTATCGGGTGGATGTTCACCTATATTTTCAGTTAGCGAAGTAGGAGATTATTGTAGAAACTTATACAGTCAAATGAGCGATGGAGATCGAGATACCGTCATGCAAAACTATTGCGATAGATACATCAACGCGGAAGAATGTAAATGCGCGAGAAGATCTAGCAATCCAGATTATAAAAAATTAAAACTCGATAATCCGTATTCGGACGCTTGCTGGTATATTCCGTGCGCCAATAGATATCAATTTTTTGTACCTTCTAGTTTTAATAAAGTATCTAAATGTCCTGAGAATATTTGTCAAATCGTATTCAATACCTCTCAAACTCACGACGTTAATATGGATCATATTAAAAATGATATTAATTGCGATTTCAGCAACGGAGGGGTTATACCGACGCCGGATGGGATACCTAATGTAATATATTACGGCATGGTAGCGGTATTCGTAGCATTCATTATGATATACGCTATCAAGTAACGACGCGTTGAATCATTTAAAATGACTATTAAAAAGACTACTAAAATGACTACAAAGACACCACCTCCTGAAGTAGATTACGATAAACTCGTACAACCGTTATCGCAAGATTTAGCGCATTTCAATCCGTGCACGAACGCGTTATATTATAAAAATCATTTAAATTATACTACCGATCCGAATAATATTAAATGTTACGCGGGAGACGATTTATATTTTGCCGATAGAACGTGCGAAATTGGTTTAAACTCACAAGGTCAATCTCCCGTAATCGCTAATCAACTTACTAATCCACCTCCCGCCGATTACAAAGGTTGGCCTAATTATCGTCCAATACAATGTATTTACGACAGAAATAAAATAGACACGATAGACCAATCGTTAACGGCTGTAAAACAATTCGGTGCGGATAATTCTCTTACTAAAGCTTTTTGTGGATCTAAAACGTTTACTTGCCCGATCGATATGGTAGGAGGTTGTTCGCGATATTTTTCAAATGAAAAAGATGGGGATTATTGTAGGGATCTATATAATAATATGACGCCAACTGAGAAAGACTCTGTTATAATGAATTATTGCACTAGAAATCAAACCGATGATTGTAAATGCGCGAATAGATCAACGAATCCGGAATATCAAAAATTAAAACAAGGAAATCCGTTTTCTGATGCTTGTTGGTATATACCTTGTTCCAACGATCAACAATTTTTTACACCTTCCGAATTTAGCGGAAATCCAGATTGCCCGTCCAACATATGTCAAATAGTGTACAATATTTCTCAGGCTCACGACGTAGATATCGATCATATTAAAAACGATATCAACTGCGATTTTAGCGGTGGTAAATATATTCCTAAGCCTCCTCCTATTATTTGGGTTTATTTTGCCGGTATGATATTGACCGTTATATTATTATTCGTATACGCCGGTAAAAAATAATTTATATTTTAATAAATTATTTTTTAAAATTTACCATAATTTTAAATTTCTAACTAGCCAAAGAATGAATGTCGTTAGTTCCATGCGTTTTTCTTCCTCAGAATTTTGTTCAACGGCTATTTCTCGATAAACGCTTTCACGCGCGTTAGTTAGAACTAATTCGTCAATAAAAGTCGGAATTTCTTCGGTCGTAAGGGGGACGTTCGTAGTTGATCTTCTAGTTGATCTTCTAGTTGATCTTCTAGTTGATCTTTGCGTAAAACTGGATGTAGGATCAGATGTAGGATTAAATGGGGATAGACACGTTGTACTAGACGAATTTCTTACGGCATTTTTCAACCACGCGGCGCACGTAAATTGACCGCTTTGAAATCCCATTTGTCTGCTACCACCCATTGTGGTTATAATACCATCGCACTCACGCGATGCATTCGTCATATCAGAAATATAGCTATAACTTTTCGTAAACGGATTAATCTGCGTTGTAGAATTTGACAATGAGATTGTAGTTTTCGTAGCCGCTGCGTAACATTCTATATTAAAGCTATACGGTGTTTTAGCAGCGACAATTATCGTGTAATTAGCGTATCCACCGTGTCCATTTTCGTACGAATGATAAGTAACTTTATCCGAATATACTATTAGCGATGTAGTCATTTCGTAATTCGCGTTATAAGCTGTATACACACCGCAGTCATCGTATTGCGAATTTCTGAATATAAGTTGTCTTTCTCTTACATTTATCCTCGGGGATATATTAACGTTATGCCCGGGACAATATATCGTCTCATTATCTTTATCCCAACAAACGTTACTAGCCGCATCGCAAAATATCGTAATTCTATTCGGGTAATTAACGTACCGAACGTCGTTAAGCGCGTTGCCGAAGAAAAATAAACTATTCACCATCATAAACATGAATAACCGCATCTCGTTTTTAATATATAAATAAAATATTTATATCGTTTAGTTAACCCTTTTACTTACCAGACCAAGAGCCGTAGATCGCGAATGTTCTGACTGAAGTAATAAAGTTAATCTCGTATTTCACGAGTTTCCTCCGTTTTTGGGAGAAATCTTTCGAACTCGACGGGTTTTTCTTCTAAGCCGAGTCGACATCGTAAAAGTAAACGAATATTTTTACTCGCGTTGACGTCTCGATCTATAACTATTCCGCACTCGTTGTTTTCGCAACGGAGAACGCTATATTATCTAAAGACGGATCGATACTTACGTTTTTAGGTTTACGACGATACATCTCGCTGACGAGATAACAACATTTTACGAAAAAGCTTTGGTTCAAAGGCGGTATCGACTCGTTCGATCGTAACAGCTTAACGACGTGAAGATTAGCCAGTTCGTAAACCTCGAAAGCGAGTCTACTACAATTTTCGACGTGATTTCGAATCTTATCTTTGATCGTATCGTCTCTACAAAAACTATTCAGCGTCGTCTTTACTGAAGTCGTCGGGAGGTTTCTTCATTTTATATACTCCTTATAAAGCTTTATATATAAAATGGGATGAAATGCGCTGGTAATTAAAGGGTTAAAATTTTTGCTCGATAAATACAAGTTATTCCATATTTGTCAAAAAATTGAAATTAATACGTTACAAATGATATTATTAATAGTATAATGGCGAATGACGAATGCAGTCTAAAAAATATGATAATAGAAGCAAATCAACAACACGCGGAACAAATTGAAAGAATATGTTATTGTTGTTTTCTCGATAATATCGAAGAATTTCAAAATCTTGATGACGATTTGAAAACTATGCAAATATGTAAAATGGCCGTAGAGATAAGTGGTTATGATGCGCTACCGCATTGCCCAGTTATCACCGAAGAATTGTGTTTATTAGCCGTAGAAGATTATGGTCAAGCGTTGGAGGTTGTTCCAGCAAAATTTAAAACTAAAAAAGTTTGCATGGCGGCAGTCGCGAATGATGGATTCGCTTTAGAATACGTACCAAAACGCCTACAGAAAGATAAGGACGTGTATAATTTAGCTATTTCTCAAAACGCTGAAGCCGCGCAGTGCGTCAATTAAGATTATTAAATTAAATTGCCGTCGCGCGTTACGACGGTAAAAATCAATTTTTACGAACTAGATATCTTAACGGTATTTAGTTCGTAAAAATTGAATAAATATTTTACGAGCTAAAGTATTTATTATACGAAGGAAAAAAATGAGAAACGAAGTCGAAAACGAGTGTATACTCGATAAGAATAATATTCGTACGTTTGAGGAAATTCCTTTCAATTTGCGAACGAGAGATTTGTGTAAATTAGCCATTACGTATTACCAACAAGACGCATTGGATTATATTCCAAAAAAATACGAAGACGAAGATTTGTACGAACATTTAATTTCCGTTGATCCGTACGCGTTCGAAAGCGTACCGCGTAGATACAAAAGATCGGAACGATTATGCGAAAAAGCGGTACAACGATGTGGAAACGCTTTGAACTACGTTCCATTCGATGTTATTACGGATAAAATACGCGAGTTAGCCATTCAAGACGACCCGCACGTGTTTTTTGATATACCGGACGAATCAAAAACTGAAAATATGGCGTACATCGCTGTGTCTCATAGGGGCAGCGATAATTATAATTTATACATCGTTCCCGAAAAATTAAAATCCGAAAGAGTTTGCGAAAAATCGGTTGAAAGTAATGGTCAAACAATCGCTGCTGTTCCAGCGCATCTAATATCGGAAAAATTATGCGGAATCGCTTTACTCGATATAGGGTTCAATCATCATCAATATACTGAGAATGAAGATGAAAATTTTTCGTATACGGACGATGGTTGCGAAGCAGTAGCTAAACATAACGGATTCAAACGTATTCCTAGTTACATGTTAACGGAAGATATGTGTTATTGCGCTGTATCGCAACACGGATGTCTACTGCGCTTCGTTCCAGATAAATTTAAAACTCCGCGAGTTTGCGAAAAAGCGCTTTCTCATAAACAATGTTTAAAAGCCAATAATTTTATTCCAAATTAACCCTTTAATTACCAGAACATTTTATCCCATTTTATATATAAAGCTTTATAAGGCGTATATAAAATAAAGAAACCTCCTGATGGACGACGCCGAACGATTTACTGCTCTTGATCTGGTAAGTAAAGGGTTAACATTAAATTTTTGATTTGTACTCATATTATGAGTACAAATTTCCATACGTTAACCTCGTTATAATCTAGACGAGGTGCATCGCGATTGATAATATTCGTGAAGTGGCGTCTGATTTGGATCGGATTTTAACGAATTTATTTTATTACAATAATCGTCTAAAGAATCGTAGATTAAAAATAATCTAGAAACGTTATCAAAAATTAATACTCTATCGCATTTTCCAGCGATTTCTGGAAAATTTGTATAAGATTTCATTCTCATTGATGATAAATATTCATCGGAACAATTTGCCGTTTGCGGTCTCGCTTTACATCTTTCGATTAACTGATTTAATCTGGTAATCGGTATAACGACGATTATCACGTAATTATATTCTTTCATGAAATATATCGCGTACATTATCCAACTTAAATTTGCCCCAGTGGTTTCCCATATAACGTTTTTTCTATCAATTACGGATGAAATTAACAATTTATTAGATTTTTCATCGGCTTCAGTTCTTAATTCGAAATATTTCTTTTGAGAAAGATCATCGCAATTTATATTAATTAATTTTCTTTCGCAAATGGATTTTACGATGGTATCAACGTCCACGTCAACGAATTCTGATTTTAAAAATTCTATAATTTCCTTTTCATGGTACCTTTTCCTGATGCTGGTGGGCCATAATTTATGATAAAGTATTTCGGGTTTTTCCACACTTTTTTCATAAGTTCGTTATAGTTTGTGCCACGTTTACTTAATACTTTATCTAAAGTTGTTTGCAAAGACATTTTAAGTTTTTAATAAAAATGAATTTTAATTTAAAAATGTAAATTAAAATTCATTACGATGAAATTATTTACGTTAATCATAGTAATGAATTTATTTCAAAATATCACGAGTGAAAGTATGAACGCGAGTAATATAACTAAGGTTATTATTGCCAGATATTACGATAATGTCATACTTTATTGCTTTGACGATGGTACGCGTTGGGAAAAACTCGATGAAATCACCGGCAATAATAATTACGTAGACGTTAATTCTTCGTCTAATTATAGGTATAATCATTTAATTATTTCGAATATTAAATTTTCTCACGCTGGAACGTATTACAGCGTGAGAAATGGAACTATAATACAGGCTATTAAATTAATAGTTTGGATAGACAAAATCGTTAGTGTGCCGCATTACAGATTAGGTTTTGAAACTCAATATATAGTGTGGATCAGTTCCAATGGTTTTACTGCTAAATCATCAGAAATTTATAGTGGCAAGCCACGTAGTCTCATGGAATCTTTATTAAATAAAGTTGACAGCGAAATATACGCGGTATTGTCATATAGAATGTCAGCATTAGTAGATTTAGGTTTATATACCGTGTTTATTCAAAAATGTAACGATCCTTTACCTCAATACTTTCCAAAGCCCGATACTCCGTGCCCAACTTTAAGCGTTATTAAATCTAAAACGATTCAATCAGATTTAGTATTTTACGTATCCACAGCGGCATGGACTTTTGTATATTGTTTACAATACGTAGTAATCGCGTATTTATGCCGTAAATTGCGACAAAAAAAAGCGTTGATAACGGAATTACGGGAACGACAAAATTTAATTTAAATTTGATTTTTCTTATAATTATAAATAAAAGTTTATATAATATGTCGTGGCGAACGTTTGGTTCAATAATTTTTATAACGACGGTAATAATGGTATATTTAAATTACGATTTAGCGCGAAAAGAAACACAATTAATTAACGCGGTAAAAAAAGATATACGAGATAAACGAGAAATAAGTCAGCTTATGATAGAAGCGGTTAAATCAATTTAAAATCGAATAATAAAATTGATTTCTATTATAATTATAATAGAAATCATATAAAATGGCGTTACTTACCGGAAGAAATTTCTACAAACCATTTACGTATCCATCTTTTTATAAAAGATGGATAGATCACGAAAAAAGTCATTGGATGACGGCTGAAGTCCCTATGCACGACGATATCATTGATTGGAATACAAAACTTACGCGCGGCCAAAAAGATTTTCTTACTAATATTTTTAGATTTTTTACGCAAGGTGACGTTGACGTCGCGGAAGCGTATTATACTCAGTATTTACCATATTTTAAATTGCCAGAAGTCACTATGATGTTAGGAGGTTTCGCTTCGAGGGAGTCTATTCATATAGACGCGTATTCTTATCTGTTAGAAACTCTTGGTATGCCAGAAGCTACTTATAAGGAATTTTTAACGTATAAAGAAATGAAAGATAAACACGATTACATTAAAACGTTTTCCCAACACTCCGATCTGTTAAGTAAATCCAATCTTTCAATTGAGGATAAAGAACACATCGCCGCGTCGATAGCGCTATTTTCGGGATTTACCGAAGGTATGCAATTGTTTTCTACGTTCGCTATGTTGTTAATATTTCCTCTCAATGGCTTAATGAAAGGAATGGGGCAAATCGTAACGTGGTCAAGAACTGATGAAGTTCAACACGTTGAAGGTATGATCGAATTATTTCAAACGTTTTTGAAAGAAAATCCTGATATTCGAAGAGACGTTTTGAAAGATAAAATAGAAAAAATCGCGATCGAAATGGTAAAATTAGAAACGGCATTCATTCATTTATTATTTAAAACTTATGACGAAAAAGATTTTTTTGCGTTAACCTCTGAAAAATTAATACGATACATAGAATTCATCGCGAATACGCGATTAACTTCCATGGGATACGATAACATTTTCGAAACAATAGTTAATCCTTTACCGGAATTAGCAATGTTGACGGATATTCCTAGTCATACCAATTTTTTTGAAAATACGTCGACGGACTACGCGAATACTGCAACTACAGGTTCGTGGAATACGATATGGGATAAAAATTGAAATTTATAAAATAAATTAATACATATATCGTTGAGCTATATTGCGATTTACTTGAGATTTGAGATTTTACGAGATATTATTGATCGAAGAGAGATTTGTGATTTTTAATTGAATACGTAGAGCAAATTGCGCAATCACCCGTTGAGAATCAATGGAAATGGATCGCGTGAATATCCAGCCGAGAGATCGAGAAGAACCTCCGCCGACGGATGACGCATCTAACAGACTAGTTCCGACTGAAGAGTCATTCGAATCCATGGCTAAAAATTTTTATTTATGGAGAAATGACGATCGTGAGTATATGAAACCGATGGACAAGCGACAAATCGTTCAATATATAATGTACATATGGACTGGTAGACCAGAAACCGATGAATATTTAACGGAAGAAGATTTGAACGAAGACGTGCGTACTTGCATAAGTTTGTTTCAAGATTGGAAGAACTAATCGAGAAGAACGGCTGGATAAACTCGGAACGCGCATGGCGCGAGACGTACGCGTTCCGAGCGGACCCATTACGACGTAGAATATCATCACCTCTAATGGTGCCGATATTTAAAATTGAAATTTATAAAATAAATTAATACATATATCGTTGAGCTATATTGCGATTTGAGATTTGAGATTTTGCGAGATATTATTATTGATCGAAGAGAGATTTGAGAGATATTATTAATCGAAGAGCGATTTGTGATTTTTAATTAAATACGTAGAGCAAATGGCGCAATCACCCGTTGAAGAATCAATGGAAATGGATCGCGCGAATATCCAGCCGAATCATCGTAAAAGACGCCTTCGAGAAGCGTACGATGCTCCTCTTGAGAAGATGCCGAAAATGGACGAAGAAGCTACATCCTCAGAACCGAAAGAAGATTGGTACGAGTCCGCGATTAAAAATTGGCATATGTGGACGGACAAAGAACGAGAATTGATCAAAGACATGAACAAGCGACAACTCGTCCACTATGTAACGAATCAGAGTCGTTACTCGAGGAAGACGTCTTCGTTAAGTAACGACGAATACTTGTCGGAAGAAGATCTTAATGAAGTCATTCTGGATTTTCTTTATTTGCTTTGAAGATGGACTGGTAAAAACGGCTGGATAAACTCGGAACACGCATGGCGCGAGACGTACGCGTTCCGAGCGGACCCATTACGACGTAGAATATCATCACCTCTAATGGTGCCGATATTTAAAAATTGAAATTTATAAAATAAATTAATACATATATCGTTGAGCTATATTGCAATTTGAGATTTGAGATTTTGCGAGATATTATTGATCGAAGAGAGATTTGAGAGATATTATTAATCGAAGAGAGATTTGTGATTTTTAATTAAATACGTAGAGCAAATGGCGCAATCACCCGTTGAAGAATCAATGGAAATGGATTGCGCGAATATCCAGCCGAATCATCGTAAAAGACGCCTTCGAGAAGCGTACGATGCTCCTCCTGAAAAGATGCCGAAAATGGACGAGGATGCTACATCCTCAGAACCGAAAGAAGATTTGTTCGAGTCCGCGATTAAAAATTGGTATCTGTGGTCAGACAAAGAACGAGAATTGATCAAAGACATGGACAAGCGACAACTCGTCCACTATATGAAGAGTCGTTGGTCATTCTCGCCTTGGCCGAGTAATGATGAATACTTGTCCGAAGAAGACCTTAATGAAGGCGTTCTGGACTGTCTTTATATGCTTGAAGACTGGGAGAACTGCCTGGAGGAATGGGACTAATAACAACGGCTGGATAAACTCGGAACACGCATGGCGCGAGACGTACGCGTTCCGAGCGGACCCGTTACGACGTAGAATATCATCACCGCTAATGGTGCCGATATTTAAATAAAATTTTGAATTGTAAGAAAATAATCAATGATAGCCTTTTCAGATTGGTTCGAAAATATAGGACAATTGACCACTCCATGGGAGAAAAATATACAAAATAAAATTATTAATTACGTTTACGTTAAATCTGAAGCGACGCATAAATTTTGTAAAAAGCAACTCGCGATAACGATTTATGAAATTAATAAAATGGAGGATGTTATTCCTCAAAATGTTCGAGAAGATATTATCGTCGAAAAAATTGACGGATTTTTAAATGGGACGTTAGATGAACCCGACGATATACCGTGGAATTCGGAAGGTTCGTTATTAACTATTGAAAGACAATTGTATCAATTTTCTATGGCTGCTAAATATTTACTAATAGAAAATTTAAATTCGATTTTAACCCCTCGTTTAATAATTCAAACGCACAATATTATGATGAACGGGTCGTTTCAAAAAGATATTAATGATAAATTAATAGTAGGAAGATTTAGAACGCGTAATGAAGAAGTGTACGCGGAATATCATCAATTCGTAAAAGGTTGCGACGTTCAATTCTTAATGCAAAAATGTTGCGATACTTATTATACAAAAAATCCAATTTCTAAAGCGATAAAATTATTTTACGATATTCTTTCTATTCATCCATTTCATAACGGAAACGGAAGATTATGTAGGTTATTATTAGTATGGAGTTTGATGAAAGACGGGTTTCCTTTCGCGTTTAATTTTTCTAGCGGAAAGAAAAAAGCGAAACAACATTATATTCAAGCTATTAAAAGAGCGAGGAGAAATGACTCATCTCATTTATTTTGTATACTTATCTTATCTCTTCATAACGTAATAATAGAATATAATAAAATTACTCAAAAAGTTGAAATATAAATCATTAAATTATACGAAATTAAAATGCCCGCTATCGATATATATTCTATTAATGGATTTAAACAAATTAAAAATATAGCCGCGTTCGATTATGATCATACATTGGTTAAACCTTTGACGGATAATACTCTTCCGTGCGACGTTGACGATTGGCAATTTTTAAATTGTAACGTGGTACCTACATTACAAAAATTTCACGACGATAAATTTTGTATTATGGTATTTACGAATCAGTCTAAATCATGGAAAGTTACTCAAATATTAAACGTATGTAATCAAATTAATTTACCTATACGTATAGTAATAGCCAGAAATAAAGATATGTATAAACCGAATCCAATTTTATTTAACTCCGTCGTTAAATGTAAATGGGACATCGCGAAATCTTTTTACGTCGGGGACGCGTTAGGAAGACCAGGTGATTGGTCAGATAATGACGTAGAATTTGCCAAAAATATTGGATTTATTAACATTTACGCGCCCGAAGATATATTTGAAGAACCTATCATCAACGCGGACGTATCGACTATATTTCCTTCAATACGTCCCGAAATTATTATCATGGTCGGATATCCCGGTAGCGGCAAAACTACGATTGCGGAAAGTATATTCGGAAATATTTCATCTTACGTTATTCTTCACGGAGACGAATTTAAAACTGAAACGAGAATGACGAAAGAAGCTCGAAAATATATGTCCGAATGTAAATCGATAGTTATAGACGCTACGAATAATAATATTAAAAAAAGAGAGATATTCGTTAATTTAGCGCGAGAATATAAATACGACGTAAGATGTATATTCGTTTCCACATCTTTTAACGTATCTTATCAAAGAAATTGTATGAGAGACCACGTCGTACCAAAAATTGCGTATTACGTTTATAAAAAGAAATTTGAACAACCGAATGAACGCGAAGGTTTTACATTAATTACGGTATAAGAATTTTGAGAAATAAATTTACACAACGATGTGTAAATTTACTATTTTTAAATAAAATGATTAATTTTTACGATCAAAATCGAGATCCTCTATACGCACCAGAATTATTGACTCAACCCGAGATATGGAATTCTATGAAGACGGGAGGAATAAATAGGATTTTATATTTAACTATGAAAAAAGTTATCGATGAAATTAACCATGATCCCACGACGATAGATATCGCGAATGAGTATTCAATACCGATACCTCTTTATTATCCCGATCCTGATGACGATTTAATAACTTTAAATACCCAACCGATCTTAGACGTTAGATCTCCGTATCATATCATTACGTTAACAACTTATTTAATTTATCGTTATTTTTCTATATATTATGGTTACAGAAGTTTAGTAAATTATTTCTACTTAAAACAATTGGAAACTCCGTATTTAGTTAATGACGAATTTAAAATAGCATTATTTAACTTATTAATTCGTCAACTTCTTATCCATACTAATCCTAATAACGTTAGTTACGAAATTTTAACTAATTTATTCAAAGATCCGAATCCCGTCATTTATTATCCTCAAACGTTGTATAACGCGGCTGCTAGGAAAATTACCGGTACAGCGCGTATTGAGGATATAGATAAGTTAACGGGACTTATACCCGCGCATCAAATTCCCGATTTAAAATCTTATTATCCGAGAGCTCTAAAATATTTTGAACGAAATTAAAATGTTCGGAGAATTCTATCATAAATACGGATTCGTTATTTTATTCGTAGGGGCAATAATCGTTATCGTATTGACTATAGGATACAAATTAATTTATGGAGGAAAAGGTTCTTTTATGAATCACAGTAAATTAATGTGGCAGTTATTAGCGCGACCTACCGAGACCGCTGATTCCGTCATTGAAAATAAAAAATCGCGTGACAGTAAAGGTGAAACGGAATGTAGAAGAGTAATAGAGAATTTAACCGGGGAGTCATTTCCAAAACAACGTCCTGATTTTCTTAGAAACACTATGAGTAATCATAATTTAGAACTCGATTGTTTTAACCAAAAATTACGACTCGCGGTAGAATATAACGGAGAACAACATTATAAATATAATCCTTATTTTCATAGGACGGAACAAGATTTCTACGATTCTCAGTATAGAGATAAATTAAAAATTAAATTATGCGAACAGAATAATATTAAATTAATAGTAGTTCCGTATACGATCGCGTTAAACCAAATAGAACGATATATTTTAGAAAAATTAAATAATTTTGGATTTAAACAATAACCGGATATAAGAAAATGTTAAGCTTACGAGAAAAGATTTTTTCGCGACCAGAAGCGACGGAATATATTAAATATATAAATCAAGTAATGGATGAGCAACACGGTTATGATAAGTTAAGTAAGATTCCGGATGGGTTTAAAAGCGAAGAATTATGTATATTAGCTGTAATTAAACATGGCAGTAATATATTACACGTTCCGTTAGAATATCTAACGGAAGATATATGTAAATTAGCTGTAATGCGTGACGGCGTGTTAAGGTATGTTCCCGATGAGTTTAAAACGGAGGAAGTGTGTAAATTCGCAGTGAGTAAACACGGTCTTAGTTTGGAATTTGTTCCATTCGAACTCGTAACGGAAGAAATATGTCGAATGGCGATAACAAATTGTTCTTTAGCTTTAAAACACGTTCCGCATAAATTTAAAACGGAAGAATTATGTAAATACGCTGTTACTCTTAATGGTTCAGTTATAATATACGTTCCGGACGAATGGAAAACTGAAGAAATGTATAAATTAGTTATTACTCATTGTAATGATGGGTTATCATACGTACCACTTAAATATAGATCCGATGAAATGTATGAGATTGCCGTCAAGCATGGTTCTCAAGCGTTATCTTATATATCGGATGAATTTAAAACTGAAGAAATATGTAAATTAGCGGTACTATGGTATGGTATCGCTTTATGTTACGTTCCCATTAATTTAAAAACTGAAGAAATGTGTCAAATAGCGGTGTCGAGTAACGCTTTCGCTTTAAATTATGTACCATTGAAATTAAGACATAAAATGGTCTTGCCAGTAGAACAGACCTAAAACTTTATATTTTAACTTTATTCTTAAAGTTAAAATATGGAAATAAATTCTTTACTAGTAAGCGTAGAGTTCTAATACTCCGCCTTCATAATTTCCAGTACAATCGTAATCAACCGCTCTCGAATACGGACCTCCTCCAAACATATATTTACCATTAGTCACTATGACGTCTTCATTAGTCCGAACTCCTTTTGAGTCAATAAGATCTAATTTTTGCATGAACATCGCGACTGCGATACCTTTCCACATCGCTCTCCACCCGTACGTTAATCTCATATCCATGATGAACATTTTTGACACGTCTTCGCCATAAGGACTACGAATAACTCTGTAGTGAATATTGGATGTATTTTGTTGATTTTTATATATATCTTCCGGTATTATTCTCAATACACTCGTATTGAAAGAATCTCCTATAGAATTACCAAAAAATATCATCAATAACGGGAAAATCAAATTACGCGTCATTTTATATTATTTATTTAATTTTTCGTAAAATGTTGTAATTTGGTTTTCTAATAAAGTAATGCGATTTTGTTGCGTTTTAACTAGCGCGTATAATTGTTTTATAGCTGCCAGACATACTCCAGACATCGACAAATAATCTATACCTTTTAAATCCGCACCAGGAAATAATTCATTCCAATCTTCGGCAACTGGTCCGTGAAACGTCGCATTTTTAGAAGTTTGTTTATAATTATAACTATAAGTTTTTAATTGACTTATTTTATCTAAAACGTCTTCACCGTTATGTTCGACTAAATTTTCTTTTAAATCTTTTGAAGAAACGGCTATCCAAATACCCGTACCTTGTATCATACGAACGTACGTCGTTAACGCGATATTCGTATAAAATCGGTACGAATCATTCGTACCGATACCACCTCCGTAAGCGGCGAAACATACCGATTCGTCATTAGGACTATTTAAACTAG
>Ga0316215_1000005_pt1 | contig 45468 bp, 36 predicted proteins | sample NRE5metagenome_FD_207796 | JGI IMG/M metagenome (GOLD analysis project Ga0316215, IMG submission 207796) | Spruce roots microbial communities from Maridalen valley, Oslo, Norway - NRE5 | ecosystem: Host-associated > Plants > Roots > Unclassified | place: Norway: Oslo | collected 2017-09-15
AAGAAGAAAAATGGAGCGGCAGATGAAGAAGAGAAAATAGAAGAGAAGAAAAGTGATTGATCTCGACAACATTTTATTCATACATCCATCAAGTCGATGGGATCATAGAGGTGAAAGAAACCCAAATGAATCTAGAAGTTATTGCGCAGCTCACTGTTCTGACTCTGACGGTTGTATCGGGCCCATTAGTCATTGTTTTATTAGCAGTTCGCAAAGGTAATCTATAATTACAATGAGCCATCATCGCCGGGAATGAAATACTTTGGTAAATAGTATTTCATCCCCGGCGATGGAGATTCATGTAATAATGAAAACGAGGTAATGATTGATAGAAACTTTCAATAGAGGTTGATAACTCCTCATCTTCCTATCGGTTGGACAAAAGATCGATCCGTATGTTACAATCGGATCGTGGCGGGTATAGTTTAGTGGTAAAAGTGTGATTCGTTACATTATCAACTCGAATAATTGAAGGATCTTTTACATGGATCTTTGATCCATCTAAAACTCTATTTCCAAATAGGTGAAAAACCTTCCCTATGAAGAAATACTATCCATCCAAGATGGAAGAGTTCATGTGTGACACAACTTCATATACTTTACGTTCCCATATTAGAGTATAGTGCTTCACTTCTTTCCATTAAAACAAATGCCCGTTGGTGTTCCAAAAGTTCCTTTCCGAGCCCCTGGAGATGAAGATGCAAATTGGGTCGACTTATACAACCGACTTTATCGAGAGAGATTACTTTTTTTGGCTCAGGATATCAATCACGAGATTGCAAATCAACTCATGGGTCTCATGGTATATTTGAGTGCAGAAGATGCAAATAAAGATATGTTCTCATTTCTCAACTGTCCCGGTGGATCAGTAATACCGGGAGTAGGTCTTTTCGATATTATGCAAATAATAGTACCAGATGTACATACAATATGTATGGGGATAGCTGCTTCAATGGGATCTTTCATCCTAATCGGGGGAGAAATTACTAAACGTATAGCATTACCTCACGCTAGGGTTATGATCCACCAACCTGCTAGTTCCTATTATGACGGACCGGCCGCAGATTTTCATACCGAATCGAAACACGTAACGATGCTTCGCGATTACATAACAAAATGTTATATAGAAAGAACGGGCAACCTCGGAGAGGTCATTCAACGGGACCTGGACAGAGATGTTTTTATGTCAGCAACAGAAGCCCGAGCTTATGGCATTGTTGATGCCGTAGCGGAAGGTTGATCTCATATCGGAAGATCCTCTTTTTAATTGATTTTTATAATGAACTGTAAACTGATCTCTTCTTTTTCTTAAAAAAAAAAAAGGGGGAAAGGGAAAGTGATTCATTTCATAATAACCTTATATGGTTAGGATCAATCCGAACCAGTTGATTCCGCATACAATACAGCTAGAATGCCCACTATTCAACAACTTATTAGAAAAGCAAGACAGCCAATAGAGAATAGAAAAAAATCTCCTGCTCTTCGAGGATGTCCTCAGCGTAGAGGAGTATGTGCTAGGGTGTATGTGCGACTCGTTCGGATCAGAAGCTGAAAGAGACTGGGAAATTCTTACAACGAAATAAGAGAAGAATTTTCCCGCCATAATAAAGTAAAGATCCATCATCTAACCTTACCGGGGATGAAATTTATGGTTTCCATTGGTGCAAACCCAATCACCTTTATGTGGGATGAAAAGCAATTCCTCATTGGTAGCGAATGGTCATCAATCCATTGAGCGGGGAAATCATGCAAATTGAAGAAGCATAAAGTTTATGCTCATATTGCCGCGAGAACGGAACAACAGGGTCAGCTACCTGGCCAACCCCAGAATTACATGTCGTTACTGTATGAATAGATCTTGTAATGAGAGTATTTATTACTTGATGATTCAAGAGTAGAGCTGGAGATGGTAAACCGTACAAGTTACCGATAACATACTCATCTCATATTTCGGAAATGAATAAGAGGCTCCGGCGTATGGAGAGGACCTTACCGTTGGAGAAAGAACCATAGAAACGATGAAACCCATGATTTTTTCTCATTCTCAGTACAAGGTCCGAGCCCTTGCTTACCCGGAAGATGCCTATCCAAAGGGAATTATGGTTGGGAAGGTTGCAGTAGCAAAAGCCATTGGAACTTTTATTTTCTAAATAAGAAGAATCAGTGTTATTCTCAATGGACCAAACAAATGACTAACCAATAAAAAGATTAGCGATTCATGAGAGTAAACGTCAATGACCAGAGTGAAACGTGGATATATAGCTCGAAAACGTCGGAAAAAGATTCTTGCATTTGTATCAGGCTCTCGAGGGGCCCATTCGAAACTTTTTCGAACTGCTAACCAACGGAAAGCTAGAGCCTTAGTTTCCGCCCACCGAGATAGAGGTAAACGCAAGAGAGATCTTCGTCGTTTGTGGATTACTCGAATTAATGCAGCAGCCCGTGCCAATGGAGTCTCTTATAACAGATTCATCCAATATTTGTACAAGAGGCAGTTGCTTCCAAATCGTAAAACACTTGCACAAATAGCTGTATTAGATAGTAATTGCTTTTCCACCATCTTGAAGAACTTATCGTGTGATGAAATAGGTTAGGTATAGATGAAAGAAATAGGTAAAGATGGAATGGATAGAAAGATTCTCCCGGAGAATTCCCTCCGGGAAGGTCGAAACATTGAAAAATTTTTAAATATTGGAAATGAATGAAACGAAAAGACTTCAATCAAATTTTTTTCCAAGAATGAAATTCTGTCAACTTTTTCGACAATAGACTAAAGATCTGCATCTTTATCGAACAGATATCCCAGCTCCGATTTGATTAAGGAGTAGGTTCATTTCCATTCCATGGATGAATTTAGTTTTCATTATAAAGAAAGGGTAACAAAGATGGAATACGAGCTCGTTTAATAGCGTTAGTAATGAGACGTTGTTGTTTTGAGGTTAATCTATTCACTCGGCCAGATAATATTTTTCCTTGCTCGCTAATAAATCGACTAATTAGGCTCATATTTTTATAATCAATCCGATCTCCCGACCTAATTGGTGACAAATGTCTACGAATTGGTGTCAAATGTCTACGAATTGGTGTCAAATGTCTACGAAAATATCGCTTGGGTTTATCCATAGTTTGTTTCATGAACCTTTTGAATACTATTTATTCCAAATCTTTCGAAAATATCGTTCCATTCAAGATCTTGTTGAAATACCATTTCTTTTTATATCTGTGATCTATTTCTATCCCTGGGTAGGAGTAGTACGTTTAATCTCTTTTTTTTATCTCTCCGTGAATGGTATGCTTGTAACAATAGGGACAAAATTTATTTGATTCCAATCGAATAGGTGTATTGCGTCGATTTTTCCGAGTCGTATATCTAGAAATCCCCGGGAATCTTTTATAAACACTATCTTGGGTACAACTAGTGCACTCCAAAGTAATTGTTACTCTTACATCTCCGCTCTTGGCCATAAACTTACTCTGGATATTGGGTCTACTTTGCTTTTCGATCTGAAAAAGAGGGAAAAAGGGATAGAAGTTGATAGACGGAGATCCCACGATAAAACATTTGAAAGTAAAAAAATGATTGATCAGGGGTTTTTAGTTTTACTTACAAAATTGAATGTGGAAAGAACCTTTGGATCTATATTTCTACTTTGATTCTACCCCCCCCATTCCATCTCCAAACTTAGATCTATTTTGGGCTGAATCAACTAATTTCTCCAAGAGGTAGGAGAAGTCAATCTAGCACAATCTTTTTCCCTTGACTTTAAGGGGAGGACAACAATTAAAAAAAAGCAAAAGTAAGAGCATCTGGAAAAAAACGATTGATTTCTATCAATAGACCGGCTAAAAAAATGAACGATGAAATAGCTAACACAGGCGCTGTGGAAAGATAGGTCTTTAGATCTTGCATTGTAAATTCTCCTTATCGATCATAATGTGTAAGTGATTCAACCGTATCAATAGTTACGAATCCTAGGAAAAACTCGGAACTGATGAATATATGTATAATGTGATCCGGGCTGTGGTCCTATTTATAGAACAGAAAAAAGATGTTTCATCACCAAATTTTGCTAATTAATCTTCTAGATAATAGACCCTACATGCATGTATAAAGTCTTTTCATTCACGAGACCGAAGAGAAATGAAGGTGGAAAAATGTGGGAAACAGATTTCGAATTCTATAAAATAACATTGTCTAATGATTAGAAGGGATGTAGCGCAGCTTGGTAGCGTATTTGTTTTGGGTACAAAATGTCGCAGGTTCAAATCCTGTCATCCCTACCTTTCCCTTCTTTTCTATGGAAAGAGAAAGGAACAAAAGATCATTTTATATGGATTCGAATGGATCGATCAAATAATTGAATCGTATCAGATGCGAAAGTGTTTGACTCTAAGAGTATAAACGAAAAGATTTTGTTCCTTTCCTTTCTCTCCGGATGTGAAATAAAGCGCTCTTAGTTCAGTTCGGTAGAACGTAGGTCTCCAAAACCTGATGCCGTAGGTTCAAATCCTACAGAGCGTGATTCTGTTCCTATCAAACTCAACCTTCTAAATTATCGAGAATTCGTTCCAATTGGAACGAGCAATGGAATCTGACCTCCCAGGAAAAGTAGGAGGTCAATGAAATTGAAGGATATTCCCGGATCAAATATCCAATTGATCACCACGTCGGTATTGTGAATATGCAGTTACGGATAATCCGGCCAAAGTTATAGGAATTAGACCTAACACAATTCCGGATGGCAAAGCCTCAATCATTTCGATTCAACGGAATAAGTAGGGATAATAGCTATCCTGGATAGTACCCTGAATTTGCTATGAATCTCAATGATCAGAAATTGATATAGAGAGAATCAACGAAATTATTGAAATTGATATAGTGAACTGAGAGGGTTTCCCCTTCCTTCATTTCGAATAAGTTGTATCTTGCTCGAGCTAATGAATAGGACTAGGGTGAAAATGATAGAAGCCAATAAGAAACCGAAATAACTAATTATAGTTATAGTAGGCGTGGAAGGACTGAATGAAATATGGTTTATACATATCTTCATGAGACAATTACCTAAATTTTTCTTTTCGTAACCTTGAGATCAGAATACAAAAGATCAATTGTCCCAATTCGTACCAATTAAGGATCCTATATCTACTATAGGATATGTATGAACGAACATGGATGAGAGGAAATCTATGGTAGATATCTCTTCATTATCCTAGAAATCCTCACATTCATCGAGCAACTAATTAATAGCACCCGCGAACTCCTTTACAAATTGTCAAACGTAATCTTCTTACAGGGTGAATGAATTATAAATAAGTACGATTGGATCATCTGGCATTATCTTCGATACCAGTAGCTATCGGTTGGATTGGAAGAAACCTCTTCTACAGACATAGCAAAGTTTTGTGAATTTCACGTTTAGGTATAAGAATATTAATATCCAGTTTGTCCTTTCATTTCTAGATCTTATTGATCCAGATCATTGGACCCTCTAGATGGATTTTTTCAATATTCATTCTTAGAGCCAGTAGAGCCCGCAAGAATTCCACCTATTGCAAGGAATAACTCGTAATTTAACATACCTAAAATTGACTAGGTTCTATTGCACTATCCACTTGGGTTTATCTAATTAGTAACATCTACTCGTTAATACAAGGTACTATATAATAAGTCCGTGGCATAACTCCACCTGCGCCGGATACTATTGGAAGAGCAACATACATCTGCGTAGCACCAATGATCCCCGTGCAATCTTAATTACTGGAATCATCTACACGGACATAATGTCATGTCGGAATGAAAAAAGGAAGGGGTCAAAGTATCATATTCTGGATTGGTTGGATTGATAGTGATTTATACCCTTTGCAAGCGGCACTCATCCTTTTTTCGGTTCTACAGCCACCTGTATGTAGAAGCTAATTCCAATCGAAAATTTCCAGGGTTATGCAATTGTTACAATATCGATTGAGGGAGTTCCTTACACCCGGACCTCGGAATATGCAATATTCTCTTATTTCTGTTGGGATTAAGTCCATCAAACAGAGATGGAATAACTGCTGGCAGGAACAGAATCATTCTATTCCGTTCCTTCTCGATACTCATCAAAATTGTATTGCTGTGTCAGAAGAAAGCTAGCTATACTGGTCCAGTAGACTTCAAAGATACCCTTGGTATAACATTGACAATCGAACAAGGATTGGAGAAGATATCAGTAGTTTTCCATTTCCTGATCTCTATCTTTCATGGGATCAATTCCCCCTTGACTGACTTTAAAATAATATATGGAGCTGAGCATGTCTGGGAATACGGGAGAACGCTCCTTTGCTGACATTATTACTAGTATTAGATACTGGGTTATCCATAGCATTACCATACCTTCTCTATTTATTGCAGGTTGGTTATTTGTCAGCACGGGTTTGGCTTATGATGTGTTCGGGAGCCCCCGGCCGAATGAGTATTTCACAGAAAGTCGACAAGAGGTTCCATTAGTAACTGGCCGTTTCGATTCGTTAGAGCAACTCGATGAATTTACTAGATCTTTTTAGGAGGCACTAATGACTATAGATAGAACTTATCCGATTTTTACAGTTAGATGGTTGGCCATTCACGGGCTAGCTGTCCCTACAGTTTTTTTCTCGGGATCAATATCGGCAATGCAGTTCATCCAGCGATAAACTCTATATTAAAGGAAGAGGAAGTATGTAGATATGACACAATTGAATCCGAACAACCAAAATGTTGAATTGAATCGTACCAGTCTCTACTGGGGGTTGCTACTAATTTTTGTACTTGCTGTTCTATTCTCTAATTATTTGTTCAATTAGGAACAATGAGAATATTATCACTCCATTCGAAGAGATCCAATACTAATAATTATCTATGCTATGACTGTTTATGTCTCGAGCATGACCACTTAAGAAAATGTGAAAGGGAGTAAGAGAAATGGCCGATACCACTGGAAGGATCCCTCTTTGGTTGATAGGTACTGTAACTGGTATTATCGTGATTGGTCTACTGGGTATCTTTTTCTATGGTTCATATTCCGGATCAGGGTCATCCCTATAGTAGGGGAAATGCACTTACTATGGGAATACTATACATGCGAAAGTGACAAATAAATAAGGCCTTACCCTTCTTTTAAGGGTAAGGTCTTATCGAAATCTCTTTTTTAGATTCTCTTCTATATTAATATTAATTAGAAGAGAAGATTCGCACAAATACAATGACTCTGTTACTTCATTCAATGCCTTTCAGTCAAGTTATGAGCCAATTTATTCTTCCACTATATGATCAAAAAAAAAAAAAAAAAGGGATCGATCCAATTTCAATCTCTGTCGAAGGAACAACGGAGAAACGGAGAATATTTATTACTAAATATTTGTTCATTTCTCTGGTGGGAGATTATTCGAAGTTTTTCTAAAAACCCGAACTATGAGAATCTTAATGTGCGAATAGAATATTTTCTTCTCTTATTTTGGCTTACAAAAGAAAAGAGGAGGAAAAACACCTTTAATTCATTTTCTCTCATTAGGAACGAACCCTATCAAAAGGTGGGTTGTTTTGCTCAATGAGTGATATTACCCCTTACTTTTCTGCTCTTCCTTCTTTAGGAATTTGAAGGTTCCTCAATATAACGTACAAAATAATCGTCAATTTACGAAGGAATTGATGAACAGGACAGGATCGGAAACCCAATGAGTTCCTCTTATCTCGACGAGAAACCGGAGAATTTATTCGACGAATAATAATGGGATAGGATAAAGAATGGGATTAGAGAAGATAGGAATCTTCTCCAAGATTGCTTAGTTATTCTCCTAATCTCTCCTTCCTGCGATCTATCTCTATTTTCCGGATTTTTTCTTTTTAAAATGGGCAAGGAAAGGAGGGAATGGCATGTATATAGTACACGATCTAGAAAGCATATGGGGATCGTTCGACAAGTTGATCTGTTCCAGTGCTTATTGAGTCACTCCCTATTTGAAATGTAGATATGTCTACATGAACATTTTCCCAAGAATATATAAGGGAGAAGGAGGAGAAAAGGTTCTCCATCTCCGAAGGGGTATTCATTTTTGATTCAATCAGTCAACTTCATGTTCGGAAATCTATGGACCTGAAGATTCATCTCGGCCAATTGAACTTTCTCAAATTGTTTCTTCTTAAGGACCAAAAATATCTGTGCCAGAATGACAGATGCTAAGAATAATAAAAGACCTTTAACACGTAATGGATCTTGAAGTACTATCTCTGCATCTCCTTGACCAAATCCACCCACATTAGGGTTATTCGTTAATGGCTGATCGACCTTGATCAATTCGCCCTCTGAAATAAGAAGTTCCGGTCCCGGAGGTACAATGTCAACCACTTGCCCACCGTCTGATGTATTATCGATAGTTATCTCATATCCACCCTTTTCTTTACGTAAAATTTTGCTCACTCTTCCTGTTGCTGAAGCGCTATAGACCGTATTGTTGCTCTTACTCCCGTCGGGATAAATTTGTCCTCTCCCTCTATTACCACCCAAATATATAGGATATTTCAGGAAGTGAGCTTCTTTATCAGTAGCAGGATCTGGGGAAAGGATGGGGAACACAAGTTCACTATATTTTTGCCCAGGAACAGGACCTATTACAATAATGTTTTTTTGATTGGGACGATAGTTCTGAAAATAAAGATTACCCATCTTTTGTCTAATCTCAGGAGAAATACGATCCGGAGGGGCTAATTCAAAGCCCTCGGGTAAAATTAGAACAGCTCCTACATTTAAAGCCCCTTTCTTACCATTAGCAAGAACTTGTTTCATTTGCGTATCATAGGGGATCTTAACAACTGCTTCAAATACGGTATTGGGAAGCACGGACTGTGGAACCTCAATATCCACAGGTTTTTTGGCCAAGTGACAATTGGCACATACAATACGTCCAGTTGCTTCTCGGGGATTTTCATAACCCTGCTGTGCAAAAATGGGATATGCATTCGAAATGGATGTCCGAGTTATGATATGTATCATGACCAGGACGGAAATTAACCGAGTCATCTTTTTTTTTAAGTCATAAGTATTTCTATTTTGCATGGTTCAATTATTGGTTCCAAATCATTTTTCGGGTGAGAGTAGGTAGCTATCATAGTTACCTGTCAAAAATTCTGCTACTATATTGATTGAACCAAACCTAAAAGTAAGAAATCGGAAGTCTCGCACCAGGAGAAGAATGAGGGGGAGGAATAGCTAATTCCTGAACAAAGAAAACACTTTATTATTCTGTTTCAATTCTTTCGGTCGGAGAAAACAACCTATTCTTTATTCATTCATCGAATGATAAATTACTACAAGTGAAGGAGATATACGATTGAAACGACGGAAGATCCAATATTTGAGAATCGTATCTAAGATGACTGGAAAAGTTGAAACAAGACCAGATATGATTCGTTCGTTATGGGCAAAGCCAAAATTTTCGGAGATCGAATCGATCATCAGTTCCCAACCATGGGGTGAATGAAACCCAATACATAGATCGGTTGCTAAAAGAATGAGAAAAGCTTTCATTGTATCGCTCAGACTATAGAAGAATTCTTGGATCCAAGAATTGAGAATGCCAAGTTTATTCTTACCCAGAATGAGATAAGCACTTATAAAAGCAAAACCTATTAGATTTGTTAATAAATGTGAGATTATCTTAATACAATCTTCATTGTACATTTCGACCAATTGGATCGTTTCTTTGTGAATCTCTATACGAAGATCTTTTGAATCTGTTCCCGAAGAATCTTCCACCATTCTTTCTAACAGGAATAGTTCTTCTATTTTCTCAAATCTTCCCAGAACATTTTCTTCCTGGAGATAATCAAAAATTTTCTGAGATTGACCCGTATTCCACCAATTTGTAACCCAAGGTTCCAAACCTTTCCGTAATGAAATAGGAATGACCCAAGGCAGTACCACTAAACATGCAAGATATCGTAGGGAAGCTGATGCTTTATATTCGGCCACTTCCAATTCGTGAATCGCTAACGAACCTGATTCACTCGTCAGTTCTGTCCGAAATCTAGACAAAGTACGAGTGATAGAATGAGGTATGGGATCCATAAATTTATCTATTGTGTAATTGTTTGACCCCGAGAAAAAAGATCCTCAGAGAAAAAAGAAAAAGGTTCGCTCCAAATGAGTGAGACGGAGCATAAGAAGATCATTCCCCGATATCCGATCCAGATCGTTTCTATCTGGATCAATTATCTATTCATTTTTTCTATCTTATTCTTTTTTAGAAGAATAACTTGAAGTAACATAAGTCGTTTTATTCATTGTAAAGATCCTTTGAATCCTGATCACTCGATCGATCCTTTACGAATCTTTCCCCAGTTATCTCCAAAGATGACAAACAAAATGAGAGAACGACGAAATCATATAAGAATAAATTGGATCGTGATGAAGAACGGGGATGAGAGGAAAAAACGTTCTAGTTTTAGGGAAACCGGACCACTATATCTAGTCATTGTTCTTTCTGATCCATCATATCCATCTACTGGCTCACTCGCCCTCTCTAGGATAGGAAATGATATGGCGTGTTCGGGAACTACCAAAATAATCTTGGTCTGATTCATTCCATAAACATAAATATCATTTAGTAGGAATTAACTAAATGATATTTTTCCCGGACAAATACCAACCAGTTCTATTGTAACTTATAGCTCTTTCTATATTACCTCTTCCTATACTATTTTCTAAAAATAGTATATTGTTCATAAAGATCCTATATCGTTCCATTTCCATACAATTATATTTCAATATTTATTGAAATTGATATGTATGGAAATCTAAAAATTTCCTGATTGGATATTGATTCATGTTCCTTGATTCGATCCATATAAAAATGTCGATCAATTTGAATTTATGTTGAGTATAAAGAACCCCTTGGTTCATTTCAAAACCCTTCAATGGATACACGCAAGAAACGGGCTGATTCAGCAGCTTTCTGTTCGATCTCCCTTAGGTTCAAATTATCACCAGTACGAGCTAAAGGAATGTCTTGTCGGCCCTTTATTTCCATATAAAGAACACGACGAGGGGAAATACCTTCTTGAATTTCCATTTTAATCATCTGAATATCCTTCATAAGAAATCGTAGGAAAATACGACGATTTTTTCCGGGAAATCCCCAACGAAAAAGACATACAATTCCTTTTCTTTTATCAAACTTATTATAGCCACTACCCACATCGAACAAAATTGTGCACCACAGATAAGAGCTAATGAACAGACCTGCAATACCATAAAAACACATTACAATTCCTTGTGGAACAAAGAGTATTTCCTGAGATGACAATAGGGGTATCAGGTTCTCACCAAAATAACTCGAAATCCCGACTAGGAAAAATCCTAGTGAACCCAGAAAGAGGATACAAGCCCAAAAGAAATTACTTCTTTTTCGAGACCCTGTTATAGGTTCTATCCAGAGCCATTTGGATCGATTATTCATAAAAAATCGTATTAAATTCCATCCTATTGAAGTTGAGGGAATAGCCCACTTTTTCATCCTTTGGTTCCCAAACTCTTATGAACTAGCTATCTATATACATAGCTAACATTTCAGTCAAGTCAGTCAAGTTTGTCTTCTTGTCCATTCTTACCATCAATTTCAAATAGGTCCTTCCCAAAATTATCAATTCGTTAAACAACACTGAATCAGTGGAGTTAAAATATCTCTAGGAATAGATATGTATACCATATGCAAAAAATATAACCAACCATATGAAAATATTGACCAATACCTATTTATTGACACATGTGTATATCCGATATGTATATGGATATGAATATGAATAGATATATAAATTCGCTATATCTAGAATATAATGGTAAGATCTATCCATATTCAAGTATGAATGAGTCTAAATAAATATATATATTTATTTATTTCTATTTAGACCTATCTTGTATCTATAAGAGTTCTATCTTATATCATCTGAAATAGATATAGAGATTTCTATCTGTTCTGCAATTGAACAGATCCAAACCTATTTATTAAATCTAATTTGATCAGATTCAAAAAATATCGTCATTCTGAATATACAGATGGAAAAGAACCATTGTAATTGCCGGAAGTAATAAGCCGACTAAAGGCACGAAAAAAGAAGGTAGGTTAGGAATTATCATAGAACGAGTACCTTACTTACTCAATGAAATGTTTATCCATATGATTATAAGATAAAATAAGTGATGGGACCAAATGAGCGGTCCCATTTGTCCTTCTTCATAGAATACATGTACGCAAATGTTCGTTGTTCCTTTCCCCGTCTCTTCCAAAAATACTGAAAAAGCATTTTAAGTTGGATTCAAAATTGTTTTTGAATAAGATCCCGACGAGTTCAACAATGAGGATCTGTATATATATATACAATACATATATATCTATATATATATATTGTATATATAGATCCTTTACAACACTTATTAATATTATATAAGTTAAATAGTGGAAGAACATGAATCCTGACAAAAATTTATCTGATTTCGAAAAGCGGAAAATTGGCTATATTTATTGTTAGTATAGGATCGAGGATCATAAATTGTTGGTAAGAAGGGGGTAAAAAGCGATTCTCTTAGAGAAATCCTTATTTTGCCGCAATAAGAAACTGTATCACTGTCACTTCCGTTACAAGGAACTCGATTTGATCATTTTTCCTTATAAGGAACTAAACGTTCATTTTTTTTTTCTTTACGAGGAAGACTGTAAAGCTGAAATAGTTCACTTAGAACACCTTTTAAGAGATTACGTGGAACGATCAGATCAAATAAACCATGGCCAAATAAATGCTCAGTCACCTGAAAATCTTCAATCACTTTCTGACCTAATGTCTGTTCGATTACTCTTTTACCTGCAAATGCAATGTACGCTTTAGGTTCGGCAATAATGATATCTCCCAACATGCCAAAACTAGCAGTAACTCCACCGGTTGTCGGAGACGTCAGAATCGATACATATAACAACCTTTTATCCTTCTGATGAATATATAACGCAGAAGCTATTTTAGCCATTTGCATTGAACTAAAACTTCCTTCTTGCATGCGTGCTCCTCCGGAAGCACACACCATAATGACTGGAAGAGATTCCTCGGTAGCGCGCTCGATCAGACGGGTTATTTTCTCGCCTACTACAGAGCCCATACTACCTCCCATGAACTTAAAATCCATAACTCCGAGTGCGATAGGAAGACCATTTAATTGACCTATGCCTGTTTGAATAGCATCAGTTAAACCTGTCTCTATTTGACAGAAAGTGATATGATCCTTATAAGATTCATCCTCAGAATGAAGAGGATCAGAATGAGCAGGTTCATTCTCAGAATGAAATTGAAGAACATCTAGAGTGTACATGTCTTCATCCATAGGATGCCGAGTGCCGCGATCAATTAGAAGTTCTATTCTATCTGAACTATTCATTTGCAGATAATATCCACATTCTTCACAAACACTTTTATTCTCTCTCAAGAATCTGATATAGAGCAAGCTCTCGCAATTATCGCATTGAACCCATAATCTATTAATTTTAACGTAATCAATACTTAGATTCTTGTTCCTCTCCATCTCATTGACGTCCTTACTATCCCTTTCGACCGAATTTTTTAGTAATCCAGTTATTTTACGCCTGTCTTCGAACCACTCCCTTATAGACATAGAGTTTTCCATATAAAGGTGAAGATTGTTACTTTTCCTATCTTATTTTGTATGAAGAGAAGTCGTATAAATAAAATGATTCAATTTATCAATGAATAGTGAAATGAATCATGGATAAATCATCTCCATTCATTATTGATTAGGAATCCGAAGTATCAATCCGGGATTATGATAGAACCCTTTATTCTTTTATAAAGAAAGATTATCTCCTATGCCGCGATGAAAAGGAATTTTCATCCCAAATACAAAATCTTTTGGGCTAGAAGGGATTTGAACCCTTGACTTCATGGTCCGGAACCATGAGCTCTGATCCACTGAGCTACCAACCCTATCGAATGATCTATAAGATAAATGTAAAGGATGAATAGGATTCGTTATCGAATCCTTGACCCCAAAAAATTTTCATCGACTCACTCTGTTTTAGATATTTTACCTCGGAAATATATCTATATATATCAATATCTATATATCAATATATCTAGATATTGATATATAGATATTGATATATAGAAATCCCAGATATTGATATCTGAAATCCCAGATCTCCGTTCACGATTTGGCCTAATCTTTGTGGTAGCGGTAAAAGATTGGGCCGAGTCCGATTGGTAGAACGAAAGTCACTGGATCACAAGGTATCTATTGCCTCAAATTGTATCTACTGCCTCAAATTCAAATTTGATCTCCTTCCATATTTCACAAGCAGCAGCTAGTTCAGGACTCCATTTACTAGCTTCACGGATCACTTCATTACCTTCACGAGCAAGATCACGTCCTTCATTACGAGCTTGTACACAAGCTTCTAGAGCAACTCGATTAGCTACTGCACCAGGTGCATTTCCCCAAGGGTGTCCCAAAGTTCCCCCACCAAACTGTAGTACGGAATCATCCCCAAAGATCTCGGTCAGAGCAGGCATATGCCAAACGTGAATACCTCCTGAAGCTACGGGCAGGACACCTGGCATAGATACCCAATCTTGAGTGAAGTAAATACCACGACTTCGATCTTTTTCGATAAAATCATCACGCAGTAGATCAACAAACCCTAAAGTGATTTCTCGTTCCCCTTCAAGTTTACCTACTACAGTACCGCCGTGAATATGATCTCCACCGGACATACGCAATGCTTTAGCCAGTACACGGAAGTGCATACCATGATTTTTTTGTCTGTCAATCACTGCATGCATCGCGCGGTGAATGTGAAGAAGTAGGCCGTTGTCTCGGCAATAATGAGCCAAAGAAGTATTTGCGGTAAAACCTCCCGTCAGATAGTCATGCATAACGATAGGAACTCCCAATTCTCTTGCAAATACTGCCCTTTTCATCATTTCTTCACATGTACCTGCAGTAGCATTCAAGTAATGTCCCTTAATTTCACCCGTCTCAGCCTGAGCTTTATAAATTGCTTCCGCACAAAAGACAAAACGATCTCTCCAGCGCATGAATGGTTGGGAATTTACGTTCTCATCATCCTTGGTAAAATCGAGTCCACCACGGAGACATTCGTAAACTGCTCTACCATAGTTCTTGGCCGATAGACCCAATTTTGGTTTGATAGTACATCCCAATAAAGGACGGCCATATTTGTTCAATTTATCTCTTTCAACTTGGATACCATGAGGTGGACCTTGAAATGTTTTGGAATAAGCAGGGGGAATCCGCAAATCTTCCAAACGTAGAGCCCGTAGGGCCTTGAATCCAAATACATTACCTACAATGGAAGTGAACAAGTTAGTAACAGAACCTTCTTCGAAAAGGTCTAAGGGGTAAGCTACAAAGGCAATAAATTGACTTTCCTCTCCAGCAACGGGCTCGATGTCATAGCATCGCCCCTTGTAACGATCAAGACTAGTAAGTCCATCGGTCCAAACAGTGGTCCATGTACCGGTGGAAGATTCAGCAGCTACTGCTGCTCCCGCTTCCTCGGGCGGCACCCCTGGTTGAGGAGTTACTCGGAATGCTGCCAAAATATCCGTATCTTTGGTCTGATATTCAGGAGTATAATAAGTTAATCTGTAATCTTTAACACCAGCTTTAAATCCGACACTAGCTTTAGTCTCTGTTTTTGGTGACATAGTCCCTCCTTTATTAATAATTATCTCTCGCAAGGACGAGGTCTGCTCGACATGGATCGAACATAAACAATCGATTTTGACAGAACTATCCTACAAAAAAATCGTCCGTTATTGGACAATAAGATCTGCTAGGTACACTCTCATTGTATAATGTTCTTTATGTATGATGCAACCCAATCTTTGCTCTTTAAGTTCTTCCTCCATGGATTGACCCGAGCACCTTTCAGCGGTTAAACTAGTTCATGAATGAATTTAAGGAACCGAATCGACCTTTGACCATAATGGTGCGAATTGTCTATATGAAAATAAATATAGAATAGGGAACAGATGTGCGTACGAAGAGAAGAGATAACGACCGACCAATGAGATAAAGGTCATGAATAGGGTTCAAGTTTCACATTTCACAGATGATCTGGACATAATTTTTAAGTATTTTCGGTTTTAGTTATGGAGAATTTGGTTCTAGTTATAAATAAAAAAATCGAAGACTTCCTCATTATCCTTATCCATCTACTTACTTCATATTCCAAATATGAATGGATTCGAACTTTTCCATAAAGTAGGATATTACTAAGGTGGTAACTCCCATTCATTATTTACTGATCTGATCGACCCGATACGGAACATTTTTGTTATTGATGATATTGGCAAAATCATATTTATATATATATATATAAAATCTTCATGGAATTTCTTTCCTTTTTTGTATGAGAACCAATCCTCTTGTTCTTGGGGTTTCCGCACTTGTAGAAAAAAATGTGGGACGTATAGCTCAAATCATTGGCCCAGTACTGGATGTCTCTTTTCCTCCAGGTAATATGCCTAATATTTACAATTCATTAATAGTTAAGGGTCAAGGTACAGCCGGTCAGGAAATTCAGGTTACTTGTGAGGTACAGCAATTATTAGGAAATCATAAGGTTAGAGCTGTAGCTATGAGTGCTACAGATGGTTTGACGAGAGGAATGAGAGTGATTGACACGGGAGCTCCTCTGAGTGTTCCAGTTGGTGGAGCTACTCTCGGACGAATTTTCAATGTTCTTGGCGAACCTGTTGATAATTTGGGTCCTGTAGATGCTCGCATAACATCTCCTATTCATAGATCTGCTCCCGCCTTTACAGAGTTGGATACAAAATTATCTATCTTCGAAACAGGCATTAAAGTAGTAGATCTTTTGGCTCCTTACCGCCGTGGGGGAAAAATCGGTTTATTTGGAGGAGCTGGAGTGGGTAAAACAGTACTCATTATGGAGTTGATTAACAACATTGCTAAGGCTCATGGAGGGGTATCTGTATTTGGAGGAGTAGGAGAACGTACTCGTGAAGGGAATGATCTTTACATGGAAATGAAAGAATCGGGAGTAATTGATGAACAAAACATCTCAGAATCAAAAGTGGCTCTGGTCTATGGTCAGATGAATGAACCACCAGGAGCTCGTATGAGAGTCGGTTTAACTGCTCTAACCATGGCCGAATATTTCCGAGATGTCAATGAGCAAGACGTACTATCATTTATTGATAACATCTTCCGCTTTGTCCAAGCGGGATCAGAGGTATCCGCCCTATTAGGTAGAATGCCTTCCGCCGTGGGTTATCAGCCAACTCTTGCCACGGAAATGGGTTCTTTGCAAGAGAGAATTACTTCCACAAAAAGGGGATCGATAACCTCGATTCAAGCAGTTTATGTACCTGCTGACGACTTGACTGACCCTGCTCCTGCTACGACATTTGCACATTTAGATGCTACTACCGTACCATCGAGAGGATTAGCTGCCAAGGGTATCTATCCAGCAGTAGATCCTTTAGATTCAACATCGACTATGCTCCAACCTTGGATCGTAGGCGAAGAACATTACGAAACTGCACAAGGGGTTAAGCAAACTTTACAACGTTATAAGGAACTTCAAGACATTATAGCTATTCCTGGACTGGATGAATTATCGGAGGAAGATCGTTTAATCGTAGCAAGAGCAAGAAAAATTGAACGTTTCTTATCACAACCCTTTTTCGTAGCAGAGGTATTCACAGGTTTCCCGGGCAAATATGTTGGTCTCATGGAAACCATTAGAGGGTTTCAAATGATCCTTTCCGGAGAATTAGATGGTATTACCGAACAGTCTTTTTATTTAGTGGGTAACATTGATGAAGCTACCGCGAAGGCTATGAACTCCAAAACGGAAAGTTAATTCTGAAAATGACCTTAAATCTTCGTGTACTGTCTCCTAATCGAGTCATTTGGGATTCAGAAGTTCAAGAAATAATCTTATCTACTAATAGTGGTCAAATTGGCGTATTACCCAATCATGCTTCACTTGTGGCAGCTGTAGATATAGGAGTTATGAAAATACGTCTTAATGGGCAGTGGTCCACTATGGCTTTGATGGGCGGTTTCGCCAAGATAGACAATGATAGAATCACCGTATTGGTAAATAATGCAGAGAGAGATGTTGACATCGATCTCAAAGAAGCCCAGGAAACCTTTAAAGTAGCTAAAGCTGACTTAGCTCGAGCCGAAGGCAAAAGACAAGCAATTGAGGCTGATGTAGCTCTGAAAAGAGCTAGAACACGATTAGAAGCTATCAGTGCTAGCCCCCCCGTCTCTAATTAAACATTTCCTATAAATATCTGAAAATGGATTCAATGTTCCGCCTCGATCCAAACAAGTGGAGTCAAACTTATTAGATGCCATCGACTCTTCAATGGTATCTAATAAGTTTACCTACTATTGGATTTGAACCAACGACTCTCGCCGTATGAAAGCGATACTCTAACCACTGAGTTAAGTGGGTCATTTATTCTCATAGGTAGAGTTGGACTTATAAACGATTCTATATGGAATTCAATGTATAGACAATGTGTCCCTGGCACAGATCGAACTTATTGGAACGTATTGGATCATAGTATCGGATCATGAAATATCTACCTTGACAGAAAGTGATCCATCTGGTTAGTATAGTATAGTAGTGTATCACCAAGACTGGGAAGGGCTATAGCTCAGCAAGGTAGAGCACCTCGTTTACACGTGCGCCAATGGTTTTCGGGAGAGTTTATCGATTCGTCCGATCCACGAAATAGATTCTATGTGAAAAAGTCTTACTCTATCAATGTGTTTCTCTGGGGAACAATAGCATGACAAAGATGAAGTTCGATCCGATTCGAATTACGAATCTAATTGATATGGTCAATCCCAGCTCCGTTCAATGCCAGGCATAATGAGTATAATACGGGGACCTCAAAATAGATTCTTTTCGCTCTATGACACTTTTAGGTGTATGAAGTGTCATATTTTCTTTTTGGAGCGCTAGAGGAGACTCTATTTGAGTCAATCTATGCCCGAGCAAGGCAGACCTACGTCAAGGAAACCTTTTGAATCACTTTGGGATTGCTTCCGAAGGGTAAGAATTTGGAGCACACGGAGCCATATTAGTATCTTTCCTGGAAAGAGGAGAATGGCAGACTAACCGATCTTTCCATCAGTTAATGAAAGAGCCCAATGCGATAAAATGCATGTTGGGTTCTTGGAACAGTTCAAATTATTTTGATAATAAGAACTTTGATCTGTTCTACCGAGAAGGTCTACGGTTCGAGCCCGTATAGCCCTATACATTCCACTAAGTTACACTACTCTTATATATATATCCCCTCATAGTCCCTATGACTTGGACTTTCAAAGTCTTTCGGATCATATCAATATCTTGTCCTTATCAAGATCGATGGATGGGAACGTTGGAACAGGGCAGGCAGATTAGTATTTCTCATCGATCGATCTTGATCCGATACCAGATGATCGGGCCTATAAACCCTTTTTTTCTTAATGAAAAAAAAAGGGGGGGGGAAAGAAAAGAAGTTAAGTAACGACTGACATGATGATATCCAATCATCATCCATTACATTATTGGGGGTTACTAATTCACTTCCGATAGACCCAAGGTTCTAATGAGTGATCCCAGTCTATTGGATCTTGGCCTTCGTTTTAATAGTAAGTAATTAGGATTGATTCTTGGAACCTTATGAATAAGGTGTAGGGGATTCCTAGCTAGTATGATGAATAGCTTCCTCCTTTCCCTTTTATTCTCAAGGGAATCTCTAAGAAGGGGATCTATAGAAGTATCTGTCCGATCCAAAGAGTTCGGATCGTAGGACTGGAATTAATTGAAACATACAAGAAACAAGGCGTTTTTCTTTTGTTTCTTTTTTTTTTTCGAGGCACTTATAGATAGATTCTATCTCAAAATAGAGATAGAGGATTGAGGTATTCAATACTATCTATATTACTTGGATTTGTACAATGTTTGTTATAATTCCCATTATAACATCGTCTAGTTCGGAACCGCTTTTGTTCATTTTTATCGCTAGTTCTTCGAAAAACTCGGGAGTTCTCTGGAATAGAATATGTTTAAAGCAATCCATATTCCAGTCAAAGTATCGATCGGACATGTGGCTTTTAGCTCCATCCAAATGCAACGCATTCCGTTGGGGTTGAACGAACGAAGTACTCTTCCGTTCAATCGAAAATCCCGGGTCTATCCCTTTGCTAAAGATCGGGGCGAAGATCTTGATCCACTAGGATTCTACACAATATGTTATGTGTGGTAAATCGAACCTATTCTTGAACCATAGAAGTGGGAAGTACTACGGATATTCCGAATACCTGGAAAGGTCAATTCTATGGAGTTGATCCATCCTAGCTAAAGGCGAACCTTTGGTTTGTTTTCTTTCTCCACCTAAGATCATCACATGGTTTTTTAGACCCAATATTTTCATATTGGGACAAACACTCTTTCCTCTAGTTCCGTTCTGTTAACATACCAAAAAAATGCAATCTATCGGCTACGCATATTGGATCTATATCTGGACCAACGTTTGCATAAATCTACCCCACTATTCTATAGAATACACATATTTCATGGAATGCGTTCTGAAACAATAGAATAAATAAATCTGTTGGAATGAAACTATTACCCCTTGCTCATCAATTTTGTGGACTGCGACCCAAAAGAAGCCCTGTTCTGCCCCGTTACAAATAGTCGGCTAGACAATAGATCTGTCCGAAATGATATTATATCGTAATGAGCCCAGGCTCATAACGAACTTAAACGTGAAAGATTTGATACGTTCCACGGATCGATTGGCGTCTACCAATCCTGTTCCGATTGACCTGTATCAACCATTAAAACGAATGAACTGAAAGACAACGGATTGATTTTTATTTGATTAATCGAACGGAACCGATTTCATATTTGTCATATGTTGAATGCATAGTACTGCTTTCATTTCTGAAGAAACTGAATCCTTCGAACCTTACTCATTCCCCGGTCACTCGATCCTTTTATCCCTTTTGCTACTATGAGATCTGGATAGTACGAATGTAAAAGATCTACTCCTCAACCCGTTCCAGTAAAAACATAAAGAAACGCATGTTCTAATTCTTTGATACTTCCTTCGTTCCAACCAAATCTTTGACGACAGAGATTCCCCTTTTCTCATTCGTCTTCTTTCAATACTGTAAAATGTTCACTATCTCCATTGATAGATGAGCCTCTAAATTTGTATATTTGTCCCATCACCTGCATAATAATATAAAAAAGAACTTGATTGGTCTTCTAACCGTGCATGTAAGATGGCAAAATTTTCCAGATTGGATGCAAAGCCCTATCTTTTCTAATACGAGAAGGATACGAGTTCCAAGGGTCTAGATTTCATTGAATCTGAATATGTAACAAGCGGATAGGGTCGAACTTGTCGACGCAGCCGCAGCCTCGATCATTTGAAACAACGACCCTCCGATTAAATACCCCGCCCAGAGTTGTTCGGGCGGACAAGATCTGAGTATCAAGATAAAACATAAAAGAAATCCCAAGATAGATCTCTTTCAATTTACACCGAACCATGTTCATGTTGATGGCCCGTTCGTTTCGTTACAACTCGAATAACGTGGGATCTACCGAACCAATCTGCAAAACTGCGTTTTTTTAGAACAAAATGATAATCTGACTGGAAGGGAAGAAACGATCGTTATCGTCCATGGGTGAATGGACAAAGGATCGATACGAAAAAAGAAAGATTATTCACGTTCGAAAGAACTGAGGAAGGATGGGATCGGGATATGTCTCCGGAATAAATATTAAATACTTAATAAAAACTTGTTCGATAGTTGGTTGGGAATTAGTCATCGATCTTGCTTTGATCCCCTGTAAGAGGTCGCCGACCCACATACAAACGTTAGCCTCGTCATTTCTTCCAAGAAGAAATGACTGTAGATAGAGACAATTGGTTTGTTTTTCCGGGGCGGACGTAGCCAAGTGGACCAAGGCAGTGGATTGTGAATCCACCACGCGCGGGTTCAATTCCCGTCGTTCGCCCATAAAAGAAAAGAAAAAACGGACTGGATTCACTTTCATTTTCTTATTTCGGTGTCCATATTTCTATCTATTACATAGATAGAGAAATGGACACCCGGGCCTTCTTTCTTCGTAGGAAATATGAGCCCTTTATCGGACTTGAACCGATGACTTACGCCTTACCATGGCGTTACTCTACCGCTGAGTTAAAAGGGCCCCCCCATCATATATTAATGAGTGAGTCCGATTTACGATATATGGATAACAAATTGGATACATATGATCCATCTATTTTTATAGATATCAAGTTGAGAACATTTATTAGTAGCTCGTAGGTTTACATGAGAGGAGGGTGGGGATGGCTATACTGGAAACTCCGGGCTGAACTGATACGAAGCGAATGGATACAAGTTATGCCCGGGAACAATCAATATGTTGGTATTGCTAGAAGAGCCAAAGGATCAACGGGCCAGGTCTTATTGCAATTACTTGAAATGCGTTCGGATAATATTATTTTTCAATTGGGTATGGCTCCCACCATTCCGGGTGCTAGACAATTAGTTAATCATGGACATATCCGGGTCAATGACCATATGGTAGATATACCAAGTTACCTTTGCAAACCTATTACTATAAGAGATCAACAAAGATTGAGAGCTAAAAAGATGGATCATCCATTCCAGTCCAGTTTATGGCTCTCAGATCAAGTAAAATAAATATGAACAACCTTTATTTAATGGAATCCTCCCTTCTCTCCCGGAAGAGGAAGATCTTTCGAAAATGAATTCTAAATAATTCAATTAGAAGATTAGAAGATTAGAGGAGTTGAGGAAAAAATTTCTTGATAAAGGGAAAGAACAACCTATAATTGATAGAATCCTTTCTTCTCTCTCGGAAATGGAAGAGCAATAATTAAGGAATTCCGGAATTGGGATTCAAATGTGGAAGGAAAGGAGTGGCGGAATATTTGTCGATGGGATTGTGGCGTGTATAGTTTGTGAGTGTGATTCGTTAAATTATCAACTCAAATAGTCAAAGGATATTTTACATGGATCTCTGATCCATCCAAAGCTCTATCTATTACTAATGGGCCTGATACGACCATTAGAGTCAGAACAGTAAGCTGTGCAATAACCTCTAGATCCATTTGGTTTTCTTTCACCCCTATGATCCCATCAACTCGATGAACGTATGAATAAAATTTTGTTTTGTTGAGATCAATCACTTTTCTTTTCTTCTATTTTCTTTTCTTCTATTTTCTCTTCTTCTTCCCCATCTGTGTAGTTTCGATCAGGAACCTATAGCCTTGAGCAATTTATATCTTTACAATAAGACATAAAATAGATAGAGAGTCCATTCATGTATTTCAATATCTAGATATTGAAATTTGAGACTGGAGAGGAATAAATGGACTAATCCGTGTAACTCATTTATTAAAAATGATTGGAGAGGGAATGAAGAGATGATAATAGAGGTTCAATTTTTTATAGCTTTTGTTCTTGCTTTTGCAACAATTAATTTAGCTATCAAATTAGGTAAAGCATTGTATGATTGATTCTTTCTTTTTTCTGACCTGCCTGGCCACTGGCCGGGCAGGTCAGAAAAAAGGCAAAATCTTTTGAAACGAAATGAAAAATACAATTCGCCAGATTCGTTTTTTTCTAACTGAATAATTGCAATATTCGTTATATTGTCGATACAATCTGTACATGCTATGGTATACACCTTTACTCCACCATTCATTTTGTTAAACAAGAACTTTTCCATCTTGGAGAGATGGCTGAGCGGACCAAAGCGGCGGATTGCTAATCCGTAGTACGGATTATCCGTACCGAGGGTTCGAATCCCTCTCTCTCCGTTCGGTCACTATTGCGGATAACTCCGAATCTTTCTACGGAACGGAAAAGACTCATTAACCTAGATACTTTTTTTCGCTATTCTTTACGTCCGGGATTACGTCCTGGATCGTTCGATAGAAATCCAAAGATAAAAAGAGAAATGAAAAATATCACTACTGTGTAAACGAACAGCTTAAGAGTAAGCATTACGTAATCTCCGGGATCCTAATTATAAGTACAACAGAATAGATCATCAATCTTTGTACCATATATGAATACTTGAATACCAAACAATAGTATGATTCATAAAAATCACGAAATTATTTCTCCGGATCACGTGTGAAAATCAAATTGAAAGAAGGAGATAATTTCTATCTTTGTTTTTCAAATGGTCTTTCTTCATAGATAGGGAAGTTTCTTGAAAACCAATAAGGAAACCAATAAGGAAAACAATAAGAAAATGGAATTCTGGTCATACTATTGACAACTTTCGGGTCACTTTCATAGTATAATTCTTGGCGGCCCCTATCGTCTAGTGGATCAGGACATCTCTCTTTCAAGGAGGCAACGGGGATTCGACTTCCCCTAGGGGTACCATGAAATAGGATATCCATTCGTTTCGTTCGATGTCTTAACCTAAAGACTTTGAATTACTTTCTTGTTCCTGGGTCGATGCCCGAGTGGTTAATGAGGACGGACTGTAAATCCGTTGGCAATATGCCTACGCTGGTTCAAATCCAGCTCGACCCAACCGATATCATCAATATCAATCTATCGGTATGATTATATTCATGCCAATCATGGATGAAAAGATAGTGGGTTATTGAACCCCGATATCTATATATATTCATATCATATGGATATGTGTCCAATTCCATATGAATTGATACTTTTAAAGATGAAAGAGAAGGATAAGATATTTCATCGACCTAGCACTCACGTAATCTATACGATCTATCTAGCATCTACCATAGAATAAATATGAATAGTAGGTGAACTGTACTTTATTGGGATTGTAGTTCAATTGGTTAGAGTACCGCCCTGTCAAGACGGAAGTTGCGGGTTCGAGCCCCGTCAGTCCCGATCCAATAAGTTAATCAATTAAGCTCTTAATACCCGTAGAAGAGTGAAAAAAATAATAGGGTTGAATAGATATACTAGATATTTAGTATATCTATCCATTAGATACATTCACCAGATCAATAATTCAGTTTGGAAAAAGACCCTTCTTTCGGGGAGAAAATCTAATCATCAGATTGAATCTGCAAGAAATATTCTTCCCTCCCCGAAGAATCAAATTCTCTTATCAAAAACATAGGAAGATCAATAGATTTTAGGATGACACAGAGGTAGTCCTCCTAGGTCAAAATCCCACAGAGATCCCTATAGAGAATTCCCCCCAATAATTTACAGTAGATCTCCCTTCTGTTGCTCCCCAGGAATATTGTGAGTATTTCATGCTAATACTTCTTTTTCATGATCGATAACCAGTGGATTTCTAGACACTCTATTGTCTTTCTAATAATGATCAGATCAGGATCTGGATGGACTAGTCCTTCTCATTCCAGGGTCATGGGTGGGCCTCTGGATAAATTCAATATGGGAGACTTCTATATCATCACCGGACCGGGATAGGTTCAAGATTCCATCTAACTCGTGGAGATCCAAGCGAAATACCTCTCATGTCTGACGAACGTCTTCTGGAGTAGCAGAAGGTTATTATTCGTACGAATCCTATTCTTTCGAAATGATACAGACATGTGTTGATCGGAACGTTTTCTGATGCACGTAAGTTTTTCTTACTAGTATTATCAAAAGTGATCATATTATGTTATACTATTTTCATCGAAGAATTCATTCAATCCGTTAGTTAGATTCCGTTACTCGAACCGATTCTATCAATTACATCTATTTCATGGATCTTGAAAGATTCATTCATCTCTATGAAATTCAATCTCGAGCTATTTTTGAACGAAGTAAAGATCAGGAGATCATGGAAGTAAATACCCTTGCATTTATTGCTGTTCTACTGTTCCTTGCAATTTCTACTGCTTTTCTATTTATCCCTTACGTAAAAACGGCCAGTGCAAGTAGTGGAAACAATTGATTTTTATGAAAATCGAGTGATTACTGATCACTGGATAGATCCAAATGATCTAGATCATAAGTTTAAAATAGGTTATGGGATCTATTGTATTACACCAATACAGGGTAAGGTGGGATTTTGTATCTTACAACAATACAGGGTAGGGATTGCTTTTTCATTTCTTTTGAAAAGAAGTAGTCCGAAGGAAAAGACTATCTAATCTTTTCTTTTTACTACTTCTTCTACACCCATATATGGATAAATATATCTTAATAGTACTTGTCCATATATGGTAAATGTAGGATGAAGGGCCTCGTACCATAAAAGAGCGGAGCTGATCACCTTCTTCATGCCCCTGGAAAAAATAGACCCAATGTAGACAGATGTTATTCTGAACGTACTTGTGGATTGCAAAGTTGAACATCTTTTTCCGGTACGAACATTGTTATCTAGTCCATATTAGATATGGAACTTGAAATGGTATAAGAAAAAGCAAAGGAATCTATGACTTATGTCCCATATTTTTCCGCGAGAACGGAATTCATATAAGATCCGATCAATTTGGAACCATCCGGTAAAACAGGGACTATTTCTTTCTATTCCTACTAAGAAATAGAAGAGAGATCGTTCTTCAGTGGAAGAAACGAGATTATCGATTAGTTCTAGAAAAGAACTAATTAATTAAAACCTGTTAGAAATAATCATATTTGTCCTATGAAAATATCATAGGACAATGATAATGATAAGGGATTATGCACAGCCCTTGCGGGGATAAAGAGGAAATAATTCCATGGAAAGAGTCTTTCAATTTGGAACGAAGATTCAAAATTACTGGATCCTTATGGAACATGAGATATTCTCATGCATGATCTGGAAGGAACACAATAATTGATTCTTAAGCATTACTATTATAATCCACTTCTCCCCCATACTACGAGTGAAAGGGAAAATGTAAAAACTACCATTAAAGCAGCCCAAGTTATACCGACTATATCCATACGGATGATGTTCTCTAAAAAAAAATGATTTCATTATCGAGATGATAATGGAACTATTAATGATAGTGCAAAGTTTAAGTTGAAATGGACCACCTTTCCATTCTGAACGTTACTGACGTTCGAGCTCATATGAGAGATAAATAAATCCATTTGATCATTGACCAACGAGTTACTATAACTAACTCGAGGGTCGTACATTCACGACGGAATCGGGATCAAATGTACGTAACTCACTATCTATATTGGTAATATGTACCAATATGTCTCCAGAGGTTCTGTAATGGAAATCAAGACTTTTCCTTCCATTTACTTACCTCAACAAGGCGACACCCGGATTCGAACTGGGGATGGAGGATTTGCAGTCCTCTGCCTTACCGCTTGGCTATGTCGCCGAGATATGGGAATGCCATGGACAGATCGAATCTGTCGTCCTTTAAAATCATTCGTCCGTCCTTTAAGTATAGTATGAGATGTATGCTAAAGTCAACTATAAAGGAAATGGATCTAATTTGTTCTCCATCTTTCAATCTTACTATTTTCATTAGGAAAAATTCTAAGTGAGATTCACATTTAAGAATGGTTTGATTCATTCGTTCATAGCTCCATTTCACGTGGTTGGATGAAAGTATCAAAGTACCTCTCCTCTTCCTTATTTTTTTTTTTTTTCTAATTGGAAGTATATCTGGATACGGGTAGAATTTAATGGGATATAGTGAAAACTGAATATAAATCCGAATCTTTTTTGTCGGATTGATCCATATAGATCAATCGGGAATAATTTAATAGACTTTTTGACAGATGGGAAACTTCCAATGCGATTAGATGAAAATGAGGGAGCGTTTACAATCCCCGAATTTGGTAAGATACAATTTGAAGGATTTTGTCGTTTCATCGATCAGGGCTTGATGGAAGAACTCCATAATTTTCCGAAAATTGAGGATACAGATAAAGAAATTGAATCCAGGCTTTTTGGTAATGAATATGAATTAGCAGAACCTTTTATAAAAGAGAGAGATGCTGTATATCAGTCCCTTACATATTACTCTGAATTATATGTACCAGCAAGATCGATTCGGAGGAATAGTAGTAAGATACAGAAACAAACTGTATTTCTCGGAAATATTCCTTTAATGAATTCCCATGGAACGTTTGTAGTAAATGGAATTTACAGAATCGTGGTGAATCAGATATTAATAAGTCCCGGTATTTATTACCGTTCAGAATTAGACCATAATAGAATAAACTATATATATACTGGCACTCTGATTTCAGATTGGGGAAGAAGATCGAAATTAGAGATCGATGTGGGAGAAAGGATATGGGCTCGTGTAAGCAGAAAACGAAAAATATCTATTCCAGTTCTATTATCAGCTATGGGTTTAAATCTCGAAGAGATTCTGGACAATACTCGCTATCCCGAAAAATTTTTCTTTTTACTGAAAAAGAAGAAGGGGAGGTGGGAGCGGGAGGAATATATCTGGTCGAAGGAAAAAGCCATTCTGGAGTTTTATAAAAAACTCTACTGTGTAAGTGGCGATTTGGTATTTTCCGAGTCTCTATGTAAAGAATTGCAGGAAAAATTTTTCCGACAAAGATGTGAATTGGGAAAGATTGGTCGACGAAATCCGAACCAAAAACTGAATCTTGATATACCCGAGAACGAGATTTTTTCATTGCCACAAGATGTATTGGCTGCTGTGGATTACCTTATCGGAGTGAAATTTGGAATGGGTACACTCGATGATATAGATCACCTTAGAAATCGACGTATTCGTTCTGTAGCAGATTTATTACAGAATCAATTCAGATTAGCTCTAGGTCGTTTGGAAGATGCAGTTCGAAGAACTATACACAGAGCAACCAAGCGTAGATCAACTCCTCAGAACTTGGTAACTTCAACTCTATTAAAAAACACTTTTCAAGATTTTTTTGGTTCACACCCCTTATCCCAATTTTTAGATCAAACTAATCCATTGACGGAAATAGCTCATGGGCGAAAATTGAGCCATTTAGGCCCTGGGGGCTTAACAGGGCGAACTGCTAGTTTTCGGACACGGGATATTCATCCCAGTTATTATGGGCGTATTTGTCCAATCGATACGTCCGAAGGAATGAATGCTGGACTTGTTGCATCATTATCTATTCATGCAAAGATTGGTCAGTGTGGTTCTTTACAAAGTCCATTCTATAAGATCTCTGAGAGATCGAGAGAAGAACATATGGTTTATCTATTACCGGGAGAAGATGAGGATGAATACTATCGGATAGCTACGGGAAATTCTTTGGCGTTAAATCAAGGGATTCAAGAGGAACAAATTACTCCAGCTCGATACCGACAAGAATTTATAGTTATTGCATGGGAACAAATCCATTTCAGAAGTATTTTTCCTTTCCAATATTTTTCTGTTGGAGTTTCCCTTATTCCTTTTCTCGAACATAATGATGCGAATCGCGCTCTAATGGGTTCTAATATGCAGCGTCAAGCAGTTCCACTTTTTCAACCCGAGAAGTGCATTGCCGGAACTGGGTTGGAAGGTCAAGCAGCTCTAGATTCAGGAAGTGTAGCTATAGCTACACAAGAGGGAAGGATCGAGTATATCGATGCTGTAAATATCACTTCATCGGTTAATGGAGACACTGTACGAACAGAATTGGTTATATATCAACGTTCTAATACCAATACTTGTACGCATCAAAAACCTCAAGTTCGTCAAGGGGAATGTGTAAAGAAGGGACAAATTCTGGCGGACGGTGCGGCTACGGTAGGGGGAGAACTCTCTTTGGGAAAAAACGTTTTAGTAGCTTATATGCCATGGGAAGGATACAATTTCGAAGACGCAATACTCATTAGTGAACGTCTGGTATATGAAGATATTTATACCTCTTTCCATATCGTAAGGTACAGGATTGAAATCTGTATGACGAGCCAGGGTCCTGAAAGAATCACTAGAGAAATACCTCATTTAGATGCTCATTCACTTCGTCATTTGGACGAAAATGGTCTTGTAATGCTAGGATCTTGGATAGAAACAGGTGATGTTTTGGTAGGTAAATTAACGCCTCAAACAACAGAAGAATCATTATGTGCCCCGGAAGGAAGATTATTACAAACCATATTTGGTATTGAGGTATCCACTGCGAGAGAAAATTGTCTCAGAACACCTATAGGTGGAAGAGGTCGAGTTATTGATGTGAGATGGATCAATAGAGTAGATGATTCCGGTGATAATGCGGAAACAGTCCACGTATATATATCACAAAAACGTAAGATACAAGTGGGTGATAAAGTAGCTGGAAGGCATGGTAATAAAGGTATTATTTCAATAGTTTTGCCCAGACAAGATATGCCCTATTTGCAAAATGGAATACCAGTTGATATGGTATTGAATCCATTAGGGGTACCTTCACGAATGAATGTAGGACAGATCTTTGAATGTTTGCCCGGTTTAGCAGGAAACCCGATGAACAAACATTATAGAATAACACCTTTTGACGAAAGATACGAGCGAGAAGCTTCGAGAAAACTAGTGTTTCCTGAGCTTTATAAAGCTAGTGAGCAAACAGCTAATCCATGGGTATTCGAACCGGATCATCCTGGAAAACATAGATTAATCGATGGAAGAACAGGAGATGTTTTTGAACAACCTGTTACAATAGGAAAAGCTTATATGTCGAAATTGAGTCATCAAGTTGATGATAAAATACATGCACGTTCGAGTGGACCTTATGCACGGGTTACACAACAACCTCTTAGAGGAAAATCCAAACGAGGGGGGCAACGAATAGGAGAAATGGAAGTTTGGGCTCTAGAAGGTTTTGGTGTTGCTTATATTTTACAAGAGATGCTTACTCTCAAATCTGACCATATTAGAACTCGTAATGAAGTACTTGGTGCCATTATCACTGGAGGGCCAATACCTAAACCTGACACTGCTCCAGAATCTTTCCGATTGCTCATTCGAGAATTACGATCTTTAGCTCTAGAATTGAATCATGCTATTATATCTGAGAAAGACTTTCAGATAGATAGAGAGGAAGTTTGATCAGAATGAATCGAGATCTTTTATGATTGACCAGAATAAACATCAACAACTTCGAATTGGATTAGCTTCTCCCGAACAGATTTGTGCTTGGTCCGAAAAAATTTTACCTAATGGCGAGATAGTTGGACAGGTGACTAAACCCTATACTCTACATTATGAAACTAATAAACCAGAAAGAGATGGATCGTTTTGTGAAAGAATCTTTGGACCTATCAAAAGTAGGGTTTGTTCTTGTGGAAATTCTCCAGGGATCGGAAATGAGAAGATAGACTCTAAATTTTGCACACAATGTGGAGTTGAATTCGTTGATTCTCGAATTCGAAGATATCGAATGGGATACATTAAACTGGCATGTCCGGTGGCTCACATATGGTATTTGAAACGTCTTCCTAGTTATATTGCGAATCTATTAGCTAAAACTCGGAAAGAATTAGAAGGCCCAGTATACTGCGATGTGTGACTTGATCACAAGTTCCGATCATACAGATCCGTAATAAGGAACTGTCATCCTATTCAATCTCATTGGGATGCCTTTAGCTCTGACATGTCCCTCCAGAGGAGTAGCATGAAGCTCAGAATTATAAGCATCTTGAAGAGATGTTGAGAAAGAGGAATTAGTCCAGGGTTTAGATATTCTGTATCAATTTGCTAATTGAACTTCGTGAAAACACTTCTTTCATATAATGGAATTCGAAAGTAATTCTCTTTCATTTGGGTTATCCCAGAGGTATTTCGGACCAAAGATATGGCTATAGGAGTCTATTCATCGCACATATGCTTCGATCAATAGTATTGTAACCATCGAAGTAAAGCAAGCAGGAACCTAAAGGATCAAATGGAACGAGATAAAGACAAGTAAATCCCTAATTGAAGGTCATTTCAAGAAGAAATGGATTGTTCGGAAGGGAAGAGACTGCTCAATAATTCCATATCTATGTTGTAGAATCGTAAAGGAATACTCAATTTCACCTGGAACTTGAGCAGAGAGTAGCGGTCTCTCTTCAGAGCGAAAAATAGTTGTATATACATATATATATATATATTTTTTTTTTTTTTTAGTTACTTGAGCCGGATGAGAGGAAACTTTCATGTCCGATCCTGAGGGGGGGAAATCTTAGAAAAACCTATCCGAATCTTTTTATTGCTAGGCCCATAGCTAACAAACCAACTTTATTGAGATCACGGGGTACATTCAATTATGAGATTCAATCCTGGAGAGATATTATTCCTCATTACCTCTCTGCTCGTTCTCATTACCTCTTTGCTCGGGGTTCTGGAACATTTCAAGAGAGAGAAATAGCTACTGGGGGAGATGCTATAAGGGAACAACTCACTGGTCTGGATCTTCAAATTATTATAGATCGTTCACATATGGAATGGAAGAACTTGGTGGAATTGAAATGGAATAGATTGGAGGAGGATCAAGAATCTACTGTGGATGGATGGGAGGATGAAACAATTCGAAGAAGAAAGGATTTTCTGGTTGGACGTATGAAATTGGCTAAACATTTTCTCCGAACAAATATAGAACCAAAATGGATGGTCTTATGCCTATTACCAGTTCTTCCTCCCGAACCGAGGCCAATCGTTCAATTAGGTGAAGGTGGACTTATTACCTCGTCAGATCTAAATGAACTTTATCGAAGAGTGATCAATCGGAATAATACTCTTACCAATTTATTAGCAAGAAGTGGATCTGAGTCATTTGTTATTTGTCAAAAAAAATTGATCCAGGAAGCCGTAGATGCACTTCTCGATAATGGCATCTGTGGACAACCAATGAGAGACAGTCATGATAGGCCTTATAAATCGTTCTCAGATGTGATCGAAGGTAAAGAGGGAAGATCTCGTGAAAATTTACTAGGGAAACGAGTTGATTATTCAGGTCGTTCCGTTATTGTGGTGGGTCCCTTTCTATCATTGTATCAATGTGGATTACCCTCAGAAATAGCAATAGAGCTTTTTCAAGCATTTGTAATTCGTAGTCTCATTGGACGACATATTGCTCCCAACCTAAGAGCTGCTAAAAGTATGATTCGAGATAAGGGACCCATTGTATGGGAAGTACTTCAAGAGGTTATGCAAGGACATCCCGTATTGTTGAATCGAGCACCTACCTTGCACAGATTAGGAATACAAGCGTTTCAACCTATTTTAGTAGAAGGACGTGCCATTCGTTCACATCCATCGGTTTGTGGAGGATTTAATGCGGACTTCGACGGAGATCAGATGGCTGTCCATGTACCTTTATCTCTGGAAGCTAGAGCAGAAGCTCGTTTACTAATGTTTTCTGAGACAAATCTTTTGTCTCCAGCTATCGGAGATCCTATTTCTATACCGACTCAGGATATGCTTCTTGGACTTTATATATCAACGGTCGGAAATAGTCAAGGTATTTATGGGAATAGGTACCATCCATATCACTCGGAAAAGAAAAGCTTTTCCTGTAAGAAACCTTCTTTTTATAGTTATGATGATGTGCTCAGAGCTTATCGACAGAAACGAATTGACTTATACAGCCCCTTATGGCTCCGGTGGGGGGAAGTGGATTTACGTATCATTACCTCAGTAAACCAAGAAGCCCCTATCGAGGTTCAGTACGAATCTTTGGGTACCTTCCACGAAATCCATGAACATTATCGAATAAGAAAAGGTAGAATGGGGGAAATCCTTAATATATATATTCGAACAACTGTTGGTCGTACTCGTTTCAATCGAGAAATGGAAGAAGCCATACAAGGTTTTGCCCGTTCTGAACACCCAAAGAAATCACTACCAGCTCTCAGGATCTAATGTTATTGATCTTATGATCTTTTCATTAGTGCAGATATAGAGATCGAGGAAGCCTTTGAATAACCGGCTTAAACCCATTGCTTAATCCTGCTCATGAAAATATGGAGATTTTTCCTTATGAAGGAACGAACTAGATTGCCCTTTGATAATTTGCCCTTTTATAATAAAGTGATGGATAAAACTGCCATTAAAAAGCTTATTAGCAGATTAATAGATCACTTCGGAATGACATATACATCACATATCTTGGATCAACTAAAGACTTCAGGTTTTCAACAAGCTACTGATACAGCTATTTCATTAGGAATTGATGATCTTTTAACAGCACCTTCCAAAGCATGGCTCGTCCAAGATGCGGAGCAACAAGGTTCTGTTTCAGAGAAACAGAATCATTATGGGAATGTACATGCAGTGGAAAAATTACGTCAATCGATTGAGATATGGTATGCTACAAGTGAATATTTGAGAAAAGAAATGAATCCGAATTTTAGCATGACTGATCCCTTAAATCCAGTACATGTGATGTCCTTCTCAGGAGCTAGGGGAAGTACATCTCAGGTTCACCAATTAGTAGGTATGAGAGGATTAATGTCAGATCCTCAAGGACAAATCATTGATCTACCCATTCGAAGGAATTTACGCGAAGGGCTCTCTTTAACGGAATATATTATTTCCTGTTATGGGGCTCGTAAAGGAGTTGTGGATACTGCTGTACGAACAGCAGATGCTGGATACCTCACACGTAGACTCGTTGAAGTGGTTCAACACATCGTAGTACGTAGAAAAGATTGTGGCACTATCCAAGGTATTTTCGTAAGTCCCATTCGAGGTCGAGAGAGGGACAGAAATGAAATTGTTGTACGAACACAAATACTGATTGGCCGTGTGCTAGCAGACGATGTATATATAAATAGGAGATGCATTGCCACGCGCAATCAGGATATTGGGGTTGGACTTGCCAATCAATTAATAAACCTTCGAACACAACCAATATATATACGAACCCCCTTTACTTGCAAGAGTATATCTCGGATTTGTCAATTATGTTATGGTCGGAGTACTACTCACAATCACTTGATCGAATTAGGAGAAGCAGTAGGTATTATTGCAGGCCAATCCATTGGGGAACCAGGAACTCAACTAACACTAAGGACTTTTCATACCGGGGGGGTATTTACTGGTGATATTGCAGAACATGTACGAGCCCCTTTCAATGGAAAGATTGAATTCAATGATAATTTGGTTTATCCTACACGTACATGTAATGGACATCCTGCTTATCTATGTCATAATAACTTATCCATCACTATTGATGGTCAGGATCAAGTAAAAAACTTAACTATTCCACCACAAAGTTTACTTTTGGTTCAGAATGATCAATATGTGGAATCGGAACAAATTATTGCCGAGGTTCGTGCTAGAACATCTTCCTTCAAGGAAAAAGTTCGCAAAAATATATATTCTGACCTAGAAGGAGAAATGCACTGGAGTACCAATGTGTGTCATGCACCTGAATATGTACACGGTAATGTTCATCCTATACTCAGGACGGGTTATCTATGGATATTATCGGGAGGTATATACGGATCCGGTGTAGTACCCTTTCCATTTCATAAACATCAGGATCAAGTAGATGTTCAACCTTTTGTTGCCAAACATCAATCACTTTCCGATTCTTACGTGGATCAAGTGGAACATAGATCAGGTGACTCAAACTGCTATGGGAAGGAAGAACAAATCTTCAGTTATTCAGAAACTGATCGGACCATATCCAACGAGCATCGAGACTCTATTTATGTCACCCTTTCCCCTAAGAATTACAATATGAAGGGGAAAAGGCAAATGAATCGATTCATCGTCCCGTTGCAGTGTGATAAAGAATGGGGAAAAAGAATAATATCTTTTCCTGATACGATTCTTAGAATACCCAAAAGTGGTGTTCTACAGAGAAATTCCATTTTTGGATATTCTAACGTTGAATATGGAATACCTGATGGGCCCATTATGGCAACATCCTTTTCCCTAGATTTATCGAGGGAAGGGGACAACTTGCAGATTCAAGTTAGCAATTCTAGTTCGTACGAAGATGGTGAACGAATCCAAGTAATGAGTGACACAAGTATTCCATTGGTTCAAACTTGTCTAGGATTTGATTGGGAACAAATAGATTCTATAGAATCTGAGGCTTATGCTTCTCTTACTTCAGTAAGAACAAATAAGATCGTTAGCAATATGATTCAAATTAGCTTGATTAAATACCCCCTTTTTTTCATGGGGAGAAGGGACAATAAAGCAAGTTCAAATTTGATGTTCCATAACAAATTGGACCACACTAATCTTTTCTATTCCAATGGGGAGAGGCAATTAATTAGTAAGCATCAAGGAACTATTTGTTCATTATATAATGGGGAAGAAGACAGTGGATCTTTTATGATTTTGTCACCATCTGACTGTTTTCGAATCGTTCTATTCAATGATTCAAAATGTTATGATACGGTAAATAAATCAAATAGAGAGGATCCTATGAGGAAAATCATTGAATTTTCGGGTCTCTTGGGTCATTTACATAGTATCACCAACCGCTTCCCATCCTCCCATTTTCTAACTTATAAAAAAGTATTGTCGAAGAAACATTCCATTTTCCACAATTCTTTCAATACTTTCCAAGTACCTAAATACTATTTCATGGACGAAAATACGAGAATTTCTCATTTCGATCCGTGCAGGAACATCATTTCCAATCTCTTGGGTCCAAATTGGTGCTCTTCCTCATCCGAATTCTGCAAAAAAATATTTCCAGTAGTTAGTCCTGGACAATTAATTCCTGAAAGTGTATGTATATCCGAGGATGAACCACTCCCCGAATCTGGTCAAATTATAGCAGTTGATGAGGAATCTTTAGTCATTAGATCAGCTAAACCCTATTTGGCTACTCGAAAAGCGACTGTTCATGGTCATTATGGAGAAATTATTGACAAAGGAGATACATTGATAACATTGATATATGAAAGGTTCAAATCCAGTGATATAATTCAAGGTCTTCCTAAAGTTGAACAATTGTCAGAAGCCCGTTTGAATAATTCAATATCGATGAATCTGAAAGAAAGTTTTGAAAATTGGACCGGAGATATGACAAGATTTCTTGGAAGTCTTTGGGGGTTATTCATCAGTGCTAGGATAACTATGGAACAAAGTCAGATTCATTTGGTCAATCAGATTCAAAAAGTTTACCGATCCCAAGGGGTACGAATTTGTGATAAGCATATAGAGATTATTGTACGCCAAATGACATCGAAAGTCTTAATTTCAGAAGATGGAATGGCTAATGTTTTTTCACCGGGGGAACTCATTGGATTATCACGAGCACAGAGAATGGATCGTGCTCTGGAAGAGGCAATCTACTATCAAACCATGTTATTAGGAATAACAAGGGCATCTCTTAATACTCAAAGTTTTATATCCGAAGCAAGTTTCCAGGAAACTGCTCGGGTCTTAGCTAAAGCTGCTCTACAAGGTCGTATCGATTGGTTGAAAGGCTTGAAGGAAAATGTTATTCTCGGGGGGATTATACCTGCCGGTACTGGACAGCATATTCACCGTTCAGGGAAACGGAACGGAATGGATCCAAGAATGGGGAATAGGAATCTATTTAGCAAAAAAGTGAAAGATATTTTCTTTCATTATCACAAAGTCTCTTTTTTTTCCATTCAAGAAAATTCTCACAATATTTTGAAGCAGCCATTCAAATAGTCTTGATTAATAAAGAGATTTCTTGTTATGTTCATGATTATTCATTCTATAATAGGATGAATATCAAATATTCTATGAGTGAGAACGTTTATACCACGTACTAGACAGACAGGCAATCTTTGAGATGTAATCGATTCCGTTGGAATAATTAGATATTATGCTACATGTTATTTCATTATTTTGGGGAGGAAAGCGAACGAGAATGAGCAAAAGATATTGGAACATGGATTTGGAAGAGATGATGGAAGCAAGAGTTCATTTAGGACATAAAACTAGGAAATGGAATCCTAAGATGGCACCTTACATTTTTACAGAGCGTAAAGATACTCATATTATAAATCTCGCTAAAACTGCTCGTTCTTTATCAGAAGCTTGTGATTTGGCGTTTGATATAGCAGGTAGGGGAAAACAATTCCTGATAGTTGGTACGAAATATCAAGCAGCTGATTTAGTAGCATCAGCTGCTACAGAAGCTCGATGTCATTATGTAAATAGAAAATGGCTTGGTGGTATGTTAACTAATTGGTCTACTACAGAGACGAGACCTCAGAAGTTCAAGGATTTAAAAAAAGAACAAGATACGGGACGATTCAATCGACCTCCAAAGAAAGAAGCAGCAATGCTCAAGAGAAAATTGGACCAATTGCAGAAATATCTAGGTGGGATTAGATACATGACGAGCTTACCCGATATTGCGATAATTACCAATCAACAAGAAGAATCCATTGCTCTCGGGGAATGTAGAATTTTGGGTATTCCGACAATTTGCTTAGTTGATACAGACTGTGATCCAGATCTCGTGGATATCCCAATTCCAGCCAATGATGATGGTATAGCTTCAATCCAATTGATCCTGAACAGATCAACGTCAGCAATTTGCGAAGGAAGGTCATTAAGGTCATTATAGCTATATGAAGGGCTAATAGATATTAAATTAGTAATAATAAGAAAATAGAAAAAAGAAAGGGACCTGAAGATTTACTGAGTTGGCTGCTATTCCATCCAAGATCTCGTAAGAGCGAATTTCATTTATTGGTTCGGTTGGCTGCTCCAAAATTTGAAATATTCTTAATGGAATAACCATTTTATTATCTCGTGACATAAAACATTCTGATGAGAGCGAAATAATTGAGGAAGCCCTCATTCGACAAAAATCATTTCTTTTCTTCTTTAAGTGAATTTTTACAAGGAGGTAATATGGATATGGATATCGTACGATCTCCTATTAGCACACTGAATCATATCTACGAGATATCCGGTGTGGAGGTGGGTCAACATTTTTATTGGCAAATCGGGGGGTTTCAAGTTCATGCACAGGTACTTATAACTTCTTGGGTTGTAATTGCTGTCTTATTAGGTTCAGCTACCATAGCTGTTCGAGATCCACAAACCATTCCTACCGGTGGTCAAAATTTTGTCGAATATATTCTCGAATTTTTTCGGGACTTGACCAGAACTCAGATTGGGGAGGAAGAATATGGTCCCTGGGTTCCCTTTATTGGAACTCTGTTTCTATTTATCTTTGTTTCTAACTGGTCAGGTGCTCTTCTTCCTTGGGGAATTATAAAATTACCTCATGGGGAGTTAGCTGCACCTACAAATGATATTAATACTACAGTTGCTCTAGCTTTGCTTACGTCAGTAGCATATTTCTATGCAGGTCTTGCAAAGAAGGGGTTAGGTTATTTTGGTAAATATATTAAACCAACCCCAATACTTTTACCAATTAACATCTTAGAGGATTTTACAAAACCTTTATCACTTAGTTTTCGACTTTCTGGAAATATATTAGCTGACGAATTGGTAGTTGCCGTTCCTGTTTCTCCGGTACCTTCAGTAGTTCCTATACCTGTAATGTTCCTGGGATTATTTACGAGCGGTATTCAAGCTCTAATCTTTGCAACTCTAGCTGCAGCTTATATAGGCGAATCCATGGAGGGTCATCATTAAATCACTGTCCAATCAGACAGAAGATTTTCTAAGTATCGTCCAAACTCATGACTTGATATGCATGGTAGAAGCAAATCGGAATTCTTAGTAACAAGAGCTTGGTAAAAAGATTGAAGATCAGTTAACTACTAATTATGTCCATTAGATCTCCAGAGAGAGTGGATCAGATTGGTCCATTTGTATAGAGATATGAGAGAAAATAGGAAGGATCAAACAGGTTCACTAATCGGAGTTGGTTGAGTAAAGAATGTATCCCGGCGTAGAACGATGAAATTTTTGTTCCCAGTAAGGGAGGATTTTTTAACATGTTTACTTTGTATATAGTTCGTTTAATATATTAATCCATTTATATTGATTATAAGCCTTATAGATTTTATGGATTAATATATCATCTATAGATGTGATATATTATTACTTATAGGCTCTTACGCAGTCTATTCTCTCTCCGTTATAATAATTCATATGTCCAATAAATTGGAATCTGTATTTCGAATATGATGAAGAATAAATATTTTCATAGGGAATAATAGGTTTCCCTATTCGTTTATATTATCACTTTGATACCGAAATATTTTGGTTTCTTAGTTGTTCGGAAGAAATCGTTCCATAATTGAACAATCGGTGAACACTAAATAGATGAAACTGTCGTATTATCAACTATTTCCCAACCTTAGTAAGAGGAGATTACCATGGATCCCTTAATTTCTGCTGCTTCCGTTATTGCTGCTGGATTATCTGTAGGGCTTGCTTCCATTGGACCCGGCGTTGGTCAGGGCACTGCTGCGGGCCAAGCTGTAGAAGGTATTGCAAGACAACCAGAAGCGGAAGGTAAAATACGAGGTACCTTACTGCTAAGTTTAGCTTTTATGGAAGCTTTAACTATTTATGGACTAGTTGTGGCCCTAGCACTTCTATTTGCGAATCCCTTTGTTTGATCCTGAAAACAAAGATCCCTACACCTCGTCATTCCATTAGTATTTATCCAAGAATTCCCTTGTTTAGCTGCTCTTTTAGGGGAGGGGCTGATCCGAATAATAAGCAAATGAATTATTGTCTTTTTTCCTATACCTATACTTCGGTCAGAAAGATTCATGACGCGTGCGGCAGGGAAGGGAGTGGATGGGGCAAATAATTTTTTTTATCCTTATATAAGACCTGGGACTAAGTTTAGTATCCCAAATATTCTTATCCAGAACTAGATAGGATCAAATAAGAAAAGAACAAAATTCTGTAGAACATATCCTTATCTATGAGGGGAGAGCGTATGAAAAATGTAATTGATCCTTTCATTTCCTTGAGTTATTGGCCTTCCGCTGGGGGTTTCGGGTCAAATACCAATATTTTAGAAACAAATATAATAAATCCAAGTTTGGTGCTTAGTGTACTGATCTATTTTGGAAAGGGAGTGTGTGCGAGTTGTATATTCGAATAATATGGCTGGGCCCAACCAGCTGCACTTTGGAGATAGAAAAGTGCATGATCTCAACGAATTACTTCCGAATGGGGAATAGTGAAGAACTATAGCATTTCGTAATTGATTGGGAAATGAACTCTTAGTTTATACCAACCAATGAGGGAGGACCATTAGAATGGTTAAAGCTGAACTGTTTGAAGTCTAAGCACAACTAATTGGGTACTCTTTCCACCGCTGTGTCAAGATGAGATGGATTCAAAGGCATAGTTGGAGATTGATTCGATATATAACATTCATATCAATGGAATAATTTGATCTATTTACTTCAAAATAGTCCCAATCTCCCATCCAATTTTAGTTCCAATGCTAAACTGACGACCTACACAGAAGGGAAATTATTCGATAGAACAAAAAGGAGGAGGCACAAATTAATTGATTGAACGGAACGTATTGATTCAAATTTCATGGGGGAAGAAGATGAGAGAAAAGGGGAAACGACAACAAAAACAAAAACTTTATTAATAATTGCAAATCCCTTTTGCTGAAAGAGCCCTTCGGAGATATCGGTCTTTTATAGATTGATTCTAATATTCCGTAAACGGAACGGAAAGGGCAGGCTTGGTGTTGATGAAGGAAGGGAACGCATATGTTCCTGGGGAATAAACAAAGAACTGAGCAGGAGAGCCGAATGAATCGAAAGATTCGTGTTCGGTTTGGGAAGAGATTATGAATTCGTTCATTTTTTGAATAGATAATCTACTTTCATTAAGTAATCTATTAGATAACCGTAAACAGAAAATATTGAATACTATTCGGAATTCGGAAGAACTATGTAAAGGAGCTATCGATCAGCTCGAGAAAGCTCGGGCTCGCTTAAGGGAAGTGGAAATGATAGCGGGCGAAATCCGGGTAAATGGAGACTCCCAAATAGAACGAGAGAAAGAGGATCTCATCAATGCTGCTTCTGAGAATTTGGAACAATTAGAGGATCCCAAGAATGAGACGGTTTACTCCGAACAGCAAAGAGCAATTGACCAGATCCGACAACAAGTTTCTCGCCAAGCTTTACGAAGAGCTATAGGAACTTTGAATAGTCGTTTGAATACTGAGTTACATTTACGTACGATCGATCACAATATTGGCCTGCTTAGAACCATGATGAACACAAGTGATTAGTTGTTATAGGTCCTATTTCTCAACAGAGAATTAATAAGTGCTAATGGGAAATATTCGACTCGACGAAATTAGTAGTATTATACGGAAACAGATCGAACAATATAACAACGAAGTAAGAGTTGGTAATCTTGGCACCGTACTTCAAGTAGGAGATGGCATTGCTCGTATTCATGGTCTTGATGAAGTAATGGCAGGGGAATTAGTTGAATTTGGAGATGGTACAATAGGCATTGCCCTAAATTTGGGATCGGATAATGTTGGAGCTGTATTAATGGGCGATGGCTTGATGATACAAGAAGGCAGTTCCGTGAGAGCAACGGGAAAAATTGCTCAGATACCAGTAAGTGATGCGTATTTGGGTCGTGTTGTAAATGCTCTAGCCCAACCCATTGATGGCAAGGGTCAAATTTCAGCTTCCGAATTTCGACTGATTGAATCTCCCGCCCCAGGTATTATATCAAGACGTTCCGTATATGAACCCCTTCAAACGGGGCTTATTGCTATTGATTCTATGATTCCTATAGGACGTGGTCAGCGAGAATTAATTATTGGGGACAGACAGACCGGCAAGACAGCAGTAGCTACAGATACTATTCCTAATCAAAAGAGTCAAAATGTCATCTGTGTCTATGTAGCAATTGGTCAAAAAGCTTCTTCCGTGGCTCAGGTAGTTAATACATTCCGAGAACGTGGCGCAATGGAATATACCATTGTGGTAGCGGAAACTGCGGATTCTCCCGCTACATTACAATATCTCGCTCCTTATACAGGGGCAGCTTTGGCTGAATACTTCATGTATAAGAAACAACATACATCAATCATTTATGATGATCTCTCCAAACAGGCACAAGCTTATCGACAAATGTCTCTTCTATTAAGAAGACCACCTGGTCGAGAAGCTTATCCGGGAGATGTTTTCTATTTGCATTCCCGTCTCTCGGAAAGAGCAGCTAAATTAAGTTCCCAGTTAGGTGAGGGGAGTGTTACTGCTCTACCAATAGTTGAGACTCAAGCTGGAGATGTTTCAGCTTATATTCCCACTAATGCAATTTCCATTACCGATGGACAAATATTTTCATCGGCCGATCTATTCAATGCCGGAATCCGACCTGCTATTAATGTGGGTATTTCCGTATCTAGAGTAGGATCCGCGGCTCAGATAAAAGCTATGAAAAAGGTAGCTGGAAAATTGAAATTAGAGTTAGCTCAATTTGCAGAGTTGGAAGCTTTTGCACAATTTGCTTCCGATCTTGATAAAGCTACTCAAGATCAGTTGGCAAGGGGTCAACGATTACGTGAGTTGCTCAAACAATCTCAGGCGGCTCCTTTGAAAGTAGAAGAACAAATAGCTACTATTTATACCGGAACGAATGGATACCTGGATATATTAGAGATAGCACAGGTGAGAAAATTTCTCGTTCGGTTACGCGAGTATTTGATAAAGAATAAACCTCAGTTCGGAGAAATTATACGTTCTACTGGTACATTTACGGAAGAAGCGAAAGCCCTTCTGGAAGAGGCTCTTAAGGAACATACTGAACTTTTTGTACTTCAAGAACAAAAGTGAATATTTGATCATTTGGTGGGATCATTCGGAACAGGAAAAAGAGCTGAAGAATTTGTTCCAATACATTGCACAACAATTTAGAACAATTGAAGAGTATTACGTCCAATAGGATTTGAACCTATACCAAAGGTTTAGAAGACCTCTGTCCTATCCATTAGACAATGGACGCTCTCTCTCTCTCTTCCATTTTTTTCTTTTCACTCTCTTTGGCATACATTATCCCGATCTACCCCTTTTATTCACAATGAGTTAGGATAGGAAAAGAATGGAATCTATTTCAAATTGAAATGGAAATTTGATTTCGAGTGAATCGTGAAATTATGTTATATAATCACTTGATATCTACCTATTCTATCTATATAGATAGATAATAGGTAGATATCTGTTAGCGGGTAGCGGGAATCGAACCCGCATCGTTAGCTTGGAAGGCTAGGGGTTATAGTCGACATTGATTATTCAATGCCTCTAATTCAGAACCGAACATGAAAATTTCATGTCATTCGGCTCCTTCATGGGGGATAGAGAGTGGTATGAGGGAAGAAGCGGAGTATTTATATCAAATCTTTTTGAAAGGAGATTTCAATTCTTTCTCTTCTTTCTTTTTTTTTTCTCTCTTTTCTAATAAAACCCTAATTTCTTATCGTACCCATAGCATCTACGTCAGTTTATTCTCTTTTCTTCTCTTCTCTCTTTTTTTTTTAGAGAAGGGCCCGAATCGTAGAATACTTACTCACTTTCTAGATGATCCCTATAGAAAGATAAAATTGAAAAGTTTTGAATAATCACAAATCTTTCTAGTTACTTCGTTCCCTATTTCTACTGATTCCGATCCCCAGGAGAACAAATTCCACCGAGCTCGAACGAAATGCTGATAACCCAAGTAAACCAAAGTCATCGTTCTATAGCTATTCGGCTTCAACTGGATCCTTCCATAAGTTGAAGGTTTAGTCACGATGAAAAAAGATCTTTGGATCTCCATAGATATGTTATTTCTCTAACCTTTAAAATATTCTGTGTCGCTATCTCGGAACCAAAAATGTGTTTCTCTTTCATCATTTCAGACCCAGATTACGAGAAGGTATGCTATTCCTGAACCATAGCATTCATAGGGGAGGTTTTTCACCTATTTGGAAATAGAGCTTTAGATGGATCAAAAATCCATGTAAAAGATCCTTCAACTATTTGAGTTGATAATGTAACGAATCACACTTTTACCACTAAACTATACCCGCCACGATCCGATTGTAACATACGGATCGATCTTTTGTCCAACCGATAGGAAGATGAGGAGTTATCAACCTCTATTGAAAGTTTCTATCAATCATTACCTCGTTTTCATTATTACATGAATCTCCATCGCCGGGGATGAAATACTATTTACCAAAGTATTTCATTCCCGGCGATGATGGCTCATTGTAATTATAGATTACCTTTGCGAACTGCTAATAAAACAATGACTAATGGGCCCGATACAACCGTCAGAGTCAGAACAGTGAGCTGCGCAATAACTTCTAGATTCATTTGGGTTTCTTTCACCTCTATGATCCCATCGACTTGATGGATGTATGAATAAAATGTTTCTTCTCTTCTATTTTCTCTTCTTCATCTGCCGCTCCATTTTTCTTCTTTAATTCTCGCTATCATTTTCATCTTCATCTTTCTTATCATTCCTAAATATATAAAGGATAATGAAAAATACAACTAAAAAGATGAACATGTTTAATAGAACTATACCAATTACTTCTAATAGAAACTGAAAAGCTTGGATTA
>Ga0316215_1000006_pt1:0-7500 | contig 43822 bp, 38 predicted proteins | sample NRE5metagenome_FD_207796 | JGI IMG/M metagenome (GOLD analysis project Ga0316215, IMG submission 207796) | Spruce roots microbial communities from Maridalen valley, Oslo, Norway - NRE5 | ecosystem: Host-associated > Plants > Roots > Unclassified | place: Norway: Oslo | collected 2017-09-15
TAACGTATTGATTGAAATGGCGAGAGGAGCCTTCCTTATTCTTGAAGTTGTTGGATTGGGTGCGGGGGCCTTCCTTGCTTGCTTGCTTCGGGCGAGACCAGTTCGGCCGGACATGCTTGTTATTATCGGCCACCATTATAAAGGGAACCCATTAAAGGGAACAACCATTATCGAAGTAGGTAAGTGACCTGGGTGAAAAAGTGACCTGGGTAGATGTGACCTGGGTAGATAAAGAAGGGGGGGCTGAAGGGCCTTGCTGTGATGCGGAGATACAGACAGAGATCGTAGGCAGTTTGCTTAATGACACCTACCGTATTTGTACCGTAACGTAATTTGTACCGTAACGTAATTGTACCTTAATTGTACCGTATTTGTACCGTATTTGTTATTCCCTACTTGTGACCATATTTTGTTCCCTACTGCTTTTCTCCATATTCGGTTGTTCCTTACTGCTGTTTTGTTATATTCGGTTTATATTCGGTTTATATTCGGATTTTCTAACATATTCGGTTAGATATTCGGATTACTCGTCACCTTATTCGTTTACATATTCGGATTACTCTGCCTTAACCATCTATATTCGGGTTACATATTTGACGATTACTGCCTTACCAGATTTGTTACCGTATTTGTTCGGGGCCTTGTTGCCGCATCTCCTTGTTGCCGCATATTCTTGTTGCACATCTTAGGCCGGTGAGTGTTGCCTGCACATCTTAGGCCGGTGAATACTGCCTGCACATCTTAGGTCGGTGAACGCTATAACGTGTATGCGTGGGTTAATTAGATGAGGAGCCGTCCTTTCCTTTTCCTTAAGTTGCTGGATTGGAGCCCTTCTTCCTTACGCTGCTTGTTCCTTAAACTGCTTGCTGGTTTATGAGTGAGGCTTTAAGATAACCATTCTCCATTATACGTAATTACATATATAATTAATGAATGCATTATTACATATATAATAGCAGCGATATTGTATTGAAATGAAGTCAATTCCTCATAAGCACAATGACGCAATCCAACATAGCCCGACATTGTACAACGATGATGTAGGTAGAATGAGAGGGTGACAAGAACGGCCGCAATCCAATGATTGGGCATCGCTTATTCAATTCATCTTATAATTATAATGAACAGCTCATACTTATCCTTTGGATCCCTAACTATTGTCCTTCCAGGGAATCCCGAGTCAAGGCCGGGGAATAGGGAGGGAGATAGAGCGTACCGGGAAAGGTCCGAAGCTGAGGGAACTTCACGAAGAAAGAGGGCCCGATCACCTATCATATTAAGGGGAGGCCCCACTGCTTCCTCTCCCAAGTGCTCTTCCATTTGCTACTACTTCGAACTACATTTCTTTCTTTCCTCATATTGAATTGAATAGGTAGGCTCTTAATAGTGTCCTCAATCGCTGAGCCGAGTAGAACGGGCGGCTATCCCAACCGAACGAACCAATTCGTCCTCACTTTGTTGCACCTTCTCCCGGGGCAAAATAAAGTCTGACGCCTCCAATCCAATATGATATAAAGTAAAACAAAAATAGCTGAATAACCGGCATCCGACGTTGAACTTGAACCATAAGTCAATGTCTCCCTTGCTGCCGAATATGCTGGGAAGAACTAATGAATGTCGAACTTCATGCTATAGCAAGTGTATTGGGGGGAGAAGGGGACGTCTCTGGAGCTTGGAATGCCTGAAGAAAGAATCAATAAGGTCTTCGATGCGACTACGGCTTGGTCTGGTCTTATTCCATCGCTCGTCCCGGCATTTCTGGATAACGAATAGGGCCATCGCTGCGATAATATAATGAAAGGGCCCCTGCACGGACGGACAAATAACCGATCAATACGTTCATCGCTAAGGGATTCGACGGCCGGCCCCTAGGAAATGAACAAGTAGGAGAAGGGCCAGGATCTTGCCTTCGAGTCAATAATATCTGGCTCCGACCGGACCGCGAGAACATGAAAAGTGAAGGATCCGAGCTCGCATCTGGCTATCATAAGTAAGGAGATCGTATATGAAAGACCGGTCTCAATAAAAAATAGAACGATCGAACTGGAGGTCAAAGATCCTTTTCGCCCAACAGATTCGGGCCATATTACTCTACTCAATTACTCCAACGGCGGATACTACTGGGCTGGGTTAGCTTCGATCATTCCAGGAACAGCCTTTCGCCCTTCCGTTGGGGTTAGGGACCAGGAACAGCAAGCCTTCGACTGTCGTCCTCCGGCCAGCTCCCAGGCGGAAATCGCCAACCGCCTCCTGCCCACATTTCGATCACTTTGACTCGATATTGGTCGTTTGAGCGGTGATCAATTTGTTATTAACCTAATAGATCAAGTATCGCGGTGGGAGTGGAATTGCTGGGAGCTCAACAATTTGTCTCTCATTCCTCGATACTCATCGAAGACTCTTCTTCGACAGAAGTATCGAATTGCTACGGATGAAGATTTGGATACAGGGCATCTTTATACCATAAAAACGAGGGTTTATGACCCCAAGTACCTGGCCAGAAATGAGGCGAGAGTTATGAATTTCCGCTTTAAGATCGGTCTTCTCAAGGTCTATCACTAGGAAGAAAGGAAAGCAAAGACAGATTGGAACGGATTAGGTAGCTCTTTTTCTTGGATGTGGGACTTCCTCTCCTAGTAGCTAGTAGCTAGTTTTGAGTTGCTATCCTAGTAGTTCTCTTTCTCCTATCCGAGTAGCGGACGATGTTCTTTCTTATTATTTGTTTTCTTGCTCCCTATCTGATTAGGCGTTTGATTGCTCGTTAGCGCACTGTAGTTTTCTTCGCTTGGTCAGAGCCCGTGATAGGAAGATGGAGAAGAAATGCATCTGGGTACATAGATCTCCAATCCACATTAACCAGAGTTATGTCCAAACGCTCAAATATTGCTGCACCACCTTCCCTTTTGTTAGACCAAGTATAAGGGATTACCTGAGTAGCCAAGATCATGAAGTCCACATTAATCCGTGCAGGTCCGGAAGGCTTAAGTTTGAGATAGGGATACTCTTTTCTCAGCTGGATCGAAAATAGTGTGAAAGTCCCCCATGACCAACCATGGGAGAGAGATAGAATTCGCTATCTCAGTGAATTCCTGCCACGTCTCATGCCGATGGCAAGCTTGAGCCCATGCATAGACCACGGAAAACATCCAAGAATGTCCTAGTTTTTTGTCCGAAACTAGAACATGTATTGTTCTTGAAGAGGACTGGACTTCCTCTATAACACAGGCTTCCTCCTTCCAGAGAAGCCAAATACCCCCAGACAGCTCTAAAACAACAGAAAGAAGAGCAGAAGATACATAAATAGAATGAGAAAAACCAAGTTTATTGATAATATATGAACCACTATCCACAGAGAGTCTGGTTTATAATATTACCGTAACATCTGGCATATGATAAGATTTGATTGGATAAAACTGCTGGATGAAAGAGGGTATGAAATAGAACCTCGTGTTCCATATGATGATCCTCATTTGGAGAAATATAAGAATGAGTATCACCACTCTTAGTATGCCGCTTTTGGTTTCCTTCCAAAATCATAAGGAAGAAAGGCTAACTTTACGTTTATTAGTAGATCTTTTAAATGGAGTCGATTTTCCCTAATGGAGAACGTCCATTTAGTAGTACCAAGCACGACCAATAGTAGGGGCGCGTGGATGATGAGCAACGGCTGCACTGTCTTGAGAATGAGATAAAGACAAAGACGTCAACGGGTCTTGCTCGAATTCTAAAACATCCTCCTTAGCCGATCGCTCACTATCAACCACTTAATCCTTCTCAGACATCTTCTCCTCCTTGATAACCGGACTAACCACTTCAGGCTGCACAATAGAGATCGAGCGAAAGTTTTGACGAAGTTCCCCAGTCGTAGATTTCGAGGCCGCATCATCATCCACAGCTGGTTGAGAAGCGTTCTTAGTTTGAGCATTAGAAGGAATTATTATCGCTTAGCGCTTGTGCTAAGGAATGCCTCTATCCGGAGATTTAGCCCTAGCTGCACTAAGCTTAGAAGGAATTATTATCGCTTAGCGCTTGTGCTGAGGCTATTTGAGATCCTTTTTAAAGGCTCAAGTACTCTGACCCATGAGACCTATTAAGGAAGACCAATTAAAGAAGGGGAACTAATTCCAGATATCGATTAACTGCTTGCCAGCCTATCCCGGATTGACCAGTTGACCAGGCAGGAATACCTATACTAATTGCGACAGGAGAGACCGATAGAGTTGAACAGACAGCTGACAGCTCGCGATTGAGAGACTATCCAGTTGACAGAGGAGCGATTGCAAGAGATAGGGGAAAAAAGCTCGTATTTTGAATAGGCAACACGCGCACAGATTGACTTATTGCTGCCTATCGACCTCTGCTGCTGCCTTTTACTAAGGAAGGGAAGAGAACGGATTGAGTCAGGACACGATCGATTAAGACAGAAGGGCTAGGGCTATTGACCCATTGACTCACTTATGGCGCTTTAAATGGCAAATGGAAAGGTCGAACTCTCTTTCAGAGCCTTCCTCTTGGGGAGCAGACCTAAGTGTATTTAGAAATAGACCGGTTCTTTCCTCTCTTTGAATGCAGCATTGAGTGGTCCTATTGCTGACGGAAAAGGCAAGTTTTCGAGTTCCAGTGCGTTCTGTACCTCTTTCCTTTGAAGGCTGGCTGACTCACAAGTATCAACAGCAGTTACGGGATCACTAGTAGATTATGGCAGTTCATGTTCTGGGACATTTTTGGGGGTCAAGTTACATAAATGAGAGAGGCTCTCCGGCGATCCAGGGCGGAGGTAAAGCGCAAGGGAAGTTCTTTCACTGTTTCCGGTTTGATGTTTGTGGCGAGGCAAGGGTTTACCGATTTCTTTTCTAACCAATCACCATTGGATTGGAAAGCACCCCGGAGAGAAAGCAAACTGAAGAAGGAAAGACATCAATCAATCATAGTGGGAAGCGCCGCAAGCTGCTTACTAAGAGGGCGCTATTTAAGGGGCACGCTCGACAGCAAGCATCTGTAGCAGCAGCCTAGCTCAAAGCTCCCCAACCCTGTAATGAAACGAAGGAAGCCCTACTTACCCCTATCTAGTAAAGCTCCTTGCCTCGAGACCATAGGATAGGGCAAGCGGTGCTGCTCCGTATTAGGTAGGGCTAAGTAGGGCTGAGTTTGTTTTGCTCAAGACGGCCATGTTAGTTACGTGGAGGCTATCCCTGCTTCAATCAGCTAGAAAAGCGGAAGAGAAGAAGGATACTTAAATTTAAATAGGTTTCAGAGGTCGAAAAGACTATATGGTGGGTCTATACAGAAGTACGCGAACCGAACGGCTTTCTAACGAGGAAGAGAATGGGAGGGGGACACGGCTAAGTAGGCAGGCTTTTGGGGTGAAGGGACAATAAGGTCTTAGGGCATTTGGTAATGCGCCAACACGGATCCTTTTTTTCTTGTGTTTGCTAACTAGGTATAGAACGCGACGAGTGCACAGCACAATAAGGCATTAGTGCGAGACAAGGGCTAGAGCTGCTATAGCGATGGAGGTTGGTATGCGGGGGGGAAAGGGGAAGCTCTATACTTTGATTACAAAAAGAGTCTAGAACTAGAATGTCATTCCACGAATCTAAAACATGCCTTTCTCCAAGAAAAAAGAGACCCCCTTTTTTAGGGCTGTGTTCGGTTAACGAAGAGAGGGGAGTGATACTAAGTTCTTTCTGAAGCACGCACGGATACGGATTCAAAAGGAATCTATTCTCTATATGAGATGCGGGTATACCTAAGACCGAGGATTGATCCGAGATAATTAGACTAGCTTATCTGAGTTGAATGAAGCAGGAATAGTTCCGTTAGGTCTAATCCTGAGGAGTGAGTCTAGTGCTTCGCTTGATGGAAGCACTAGGGGATTTCAATGCCTTAGTTCTTCCCTGCTTTATAGAATGGGAGCTTCGAAGAAAACTAGACTGCGCTCCTGCAATTCAATGATCTCTGTGACTTGGCTGTCAAGATCATGGGTGAGATGGTTCGTGGAGGGCCCCCTTCGTTTGAATTCTTCCACGACGTTCCTATCAACCTTGTCATCCCCCTTGCAGTAGGCTTTAACACTTTATAACACAAAAAAGCAAGTAAAGGGGTTAGGGCTACTCGAGTTCAAGAGTTATATGTAGGGTGGAGAAACATAAGTTTATACAGCCAAATAGGCAACCACCTAATATAGGGGCACCGCTTGGCTTAATTGGCTCTATTTTAACTATGCTAAAGCGTTACAGAAGTACACGATTTCCTCTTTTGGGCCTGTTTGGGGCGTAGCCCTGAAGCGGCTTTATCTATAGTATAGAATTAGGTGTTGTCCCCGCGACTTAGCGAAATCGCTCCGAACCACCTTCTCTAGTCAAGTTACTTAGCCGAAATCCCCTTCGAGCTTCTCTCATATCTTTATCTCCTCTCTTCTCCTTCGGACCCTCGATTCTCCAGTTTACAGAGCGTGTTTGTTAGCCCGCCTAGACCCAATCAATTCGAGGTGGATCCCCATCCAACACAACAGGATGGCGCATCGGTTTTGATTCCTCTTCCTATTCCTCGTCCTTGTCGTCGTCTTCATCTTTGTCTTCTTCGGAGCAATATTCGGATGTAGATTTGGAATTTAGTGGGGGTTAACATCCAAAATGGGGTCGCTTAGTTGTTTTCGTGTGAGGGGAATCTGGCACTTTGACACGGCTCCTTCTGGTAGATAGAAAGCTCGGGAACCTCAAGAACCAGAGATTGAGATCGGGCGGTAACTGAACAGGCAACAAAATGGGTTGGCTGGGAGGCAGTTGGGTTCCTAATTGGGTAGTTGAGCTCTGAACCGGGGGCAGTTGGCTCTCACTAATTTAATCTTGTTTCGATGCTTTAGAGCGGGGTGATCTTTTCCCCTTTGCCAAGGTCAACGCGCGCCTATTCTATAGCCCATTAGGCTTCTTTTTCCTTCTCCTCTTCCTATTGATCATAAGCATCTCCGGTTCTCGCCAATAGAAATAGTTGACCCGGATTTCTCTTCAAAAATGTTAGAATGGAGGAGCTCTATGGTTAGGTCTTGGATGTTGGGATAAAAACCTCAGTTTCTGAAGGTATTCTATTTAAAGAAACTGCCAAGGAAATGTGGGATCACTTGGCAACTCTCTATGCTAGAGGGAATGATGCAAAGTATTACCAGCTGGAAATAAAAGTTCGTAATCTTAAGCAAGGTTCGATGTCGATCACCGAGTACTACAACAAGCTTCAGCCCTATGAAGGTGGGAGGAATTGAGTCACTACAATCCCCTCTCCAAGTGTACTAGCAACTCTCGAGCATCAGTTGAGCAGTATGTGAGCAGACAGAAAGTATTCCACTTTCTTGCAGGCCTTCGGCCTGAGTTTGAAGTTTTGAAGATTCAGCTTCTCAGCAGTGGGGATTTTTTTTCTATCGTTGGCCATGCCTCTTCTGATGTTTGAGGAGGAACGGAGGAAGATCATGGTGCCTCTCAAGTCTCCAGTATCGACGGAAAGATA